>OJDR01000047.1_pt1 | contig 57503 bp, 40 predicted proteins | sample 1593081 | NCBI WGS metagenome assembly OJDR01 (sample SAMN05416873, study PRJEB24817) | seawater metagenome | isolation source: Sea water | place: Canada:Atlantic | collected 2013-11
TTGAAGCTTCCGCAATGGCATTGGCGTCAATAAAATCATTTTTATTGGTTTTGACGTAAGGCTTTACGTATTGCGGCGGGATGAGTTTAACGTGGTGCTGAAAAGCTTGGCATTTTCGCGCTAACCAGTGAGATCCCCCACAAGACTCCATGGCAACCGTGGCCACAGGATGATTATTGAGAAACTCCATGAGTTGATGTCGATTAAACTTCTTGCGAAGCTGCTCTTTTCCAGAAGAATCATGCCCAACGACATGAAAAGTAGACTTGCCTAAATCGATTCCAAGAACTGTAATAGTAGACATGATGGTCGCCTCATTTGTTTACCTGACCCTATAAGCCTAGCGGCTATAGGATGAGGCGGACCATCTAATTAAGCACTCTTTGTCAGATTACGACTGGTGATTCATTACCTCTGATAAAACTTAGAAAGCGCCTCCATAACTTGCATAGATAACTGGGGTGACAACGCCTGGTCTTTAGCAGGACGGGCAGTTTGATCCAGTATCTCGTAGTTACCAGACTGATAAGTCACTATATGGCGATCCTCTTCTAAAATAGCGTAATTCACATAACTGCCAGCAATTGTCCAACCACTGCGCTTTGTATCCTGTAAGTGATACCCCAAGCTGTAGTCATCAGTGTCATTTGTTACGTTAAACAAGTCCTTCATCAAGGTAGTACTAATATCACTGTGACTAGTTCTGTGTTTGACCACTTGCTTTTCTTTGCCTGGCCAATGAATGACCAAGGGCACATGAATTTGTGCAGGGGTAAAGTTGCTGCCATGCCCCCAGTAATTCATTTTGTTATCGTTAAATTCTTGTCCGTGATCACTGGTCACAATGACAATGGTATCTTCTAACAAATTCTTTTCTGTTAGCTGATCAAACACACGCTTAAGCTGTTTATCCACTTGAAAGGCTGAATTTTTATACAAATTAAAATAAGCGGTGCTATCAAAGTCTTTATTTAGCGACAAATGATCTACTCTGTTCCAAGATGGCTGAAAAGGCTTTTCAGCGTCTTTAGGCAATGAGGTACCGTGAATACCATCATAAAATAGAAAACCAAAAAAAGGCTTCGCGTCTAACTGAGGTGCCGTGGTTTTTTCCTCTATGAATTTCAGCCAGTTATCGGTTAAATTCTCGTCAAGCTGCCAAGGTAAATCACCATCTGCTCTCAGCTTTAAGTCTTTAACGCTCGCAAATACCGTACGATCAAAAGCGGGCTGTGTCAGTGGTGCCGCTGCAAATATACCCAACTCATAGTCATACTTTTGAAAACTACTCATCAAAACTGGCGGCACTTGGTTGGCTGAAAATGCATCCCAATACGTGCCAGGTAAACCATAAAACAAGTTAAATATTCCGGTACGAGTACCGTTGCCACCACTCATATGCTTTTCGAAAGTCTGCACCGAATTTCCAGTGGCAAACTCACTTAAAGTAGGCATAGTCCTAGGCTCAACCGTGTCATAACGCGCAGTATCCAGCACAATCAATAAAACATTTAACGGCTTTTCCGCCATTGAAGTATTTAATGGCTGACTTGGATAGTTCACAAGACTGCCTGAGGTATGAGAAAAATTCTGTCTATTTGCACGAATACTCTCTGCATCCACCCATCCACTGCTTAACAACTTCTCTTTAGCCGTTGCCGGTGCATATAAAGGAATATGACGCACCAATGATGTAATGCGCTGATCATACTGAGCATCGGACACTAGATGAATAAGATGACTGCTCAACAGTGCCACAAAGAAAACTGCCAAATATTTATATTTTAATTTTGACCAAATTGGGCTTTGGATATGCTGCCATATTTTTTTATTAATCAACCAATAAACAACGTAAGTCACCACCAAAGTAGAAAGGGTAATAAACCAAGTTACCCAAGAAACCGCTATGACATCATCACCCGCCTGTATCAGCATATCGAATATGAAGCCCGTTATATGAAAGCGGTACTGTGCATACACAAAGGTATCGGCGATCAGCAATACAGTGCCTAATGTGGCCACTATTATTAGTAAATGGCGCAATGCAAACCCCATAAAAGGCAACACTAGGGCAAACGGCAATATAAAGAGGACAAATACTAGAAGAGTAATGAGTGAGAAATGACTAAACATGCCAGTTGCTAAAAAATAGCCAGCCTTAACCCCCTCTATTTCCGGCATATACTCCACAAACCGAGTGGCCACCAAGGTTAAAATAAGACCACTGATTGCGCTAAACCAAAACCCCCAGCGCAATAACTGCATTCGTTGTGTCATGACTCTTCCATTAATATATTTTGCGACGGCGGATTATACGAAATGCTTCAATAAGATGACAGAATGGTTTCAGGAACAAATAAATTAAAAACAGTCGGTAAAATACACGCCTGCCGTCCTACAATCTAACTTTCACCAAAAACATTATGTGACACACTTCACATTTTAATGGCGGACCGAATCCCTTTGAGCTGCTAATATCCCTGCCTCGTTACATAATTTAACAATAAAAAGAATAAATATGGAAAACTCCAAAGGTTCTGACCAACAAAGGGTCAAGAACATACAAATAGCCGTGCGCGCAGAAGAAACGCTCTTAAGGGCCAAATATCCGTTACTCAATCATCAAAATGCCATAGGCATGAGTATTCTATTATTGTCCCTAGGGGGCATGATTGCCTCAGGCTTGGGTTATTACTACGGCTTTATACCTGCTTGGCTGTGTATTGTTATCAGCACCCTATTTGCTTCAATTTCTCACGAACTTGAACACGACCTTATTCATCGGCTATATTTTAGAAAAAATCCATTGGCCCATAATTTTATGATGGCCACTGTATGGCTCATGCGACCCAGCGTGGTCAACCCATGGTATCGCCGTACAATTCACTTTAATCACCATAAAGTTTCTGGTACCAAAGAAGATTTAGAAGAAAGGGTATTAGGTAACGGCTTAAAGTTTGGATTACTGCGCACAATCATTTCGCTGGATGGCTTTTTATCTATTAGCCTGCAAAGAAAAGAACTTAATAAAATGAAGCTATTTAATTATCTGTCTTTTGTTCTTCAGGGCCTTCCTCTCGCACATCTGTATATCATTGGCTTTTATGGCTTTTTAGCCTTCCATGGATACGACACAATTGCCCCTATTGCGGGTCTTTCCATGGCCTACCCTGAATGGTTATTGGAGATTATGAGTGTGGTAAATATATTAGCAGTGGTCATCATTTTGCCTAATGCACTGCGCGCCTTTTGCCTGCATAACATTACCGCTGCCCTTCATTATTATGGCGATGTGGATAGCCTATTGAAGCAATGCCAAGTGATGAACCACTGGATTTTAGCCCCTATTAATTTGTTTTGTTTTAACTTTGGCAGCACCCATGTAATTCATCACCTTGTGGTGTCTCAGCCTTTTTACATTCGCCAAATGATTGCTAAGCCCGCTCATAAAGTCATGAAAGAAAATGGCATTCGCTTTAATGATTTCAAGAGCATGCTTCGGGCTAACCGTTTTAACAAACAAGATATTGATCAGGCTAACAATGAAGAGTTACCCGACATTAAAGCGGCATAGTCCTTTCAATTTTAAAGCTGAGTGATGTTGACTCAGCTTCTTTTCCATCCCCTGGATTTACTCTGTTACTTTAGAGTCATTATCAGCCTTCCATGACAGTAACACTTTAATGCTTGTTCATGCTTCTTAAAGCCACCTGCAAGAAAACTCTAGCCTCAAATCACCTCCCTCTCTAAGCAAACTTACAGCCATAAAAAGGCCCCGTATTTAATTAACCATACGGGGCCTTTTAGTTTCATTATTTTAAGTGGCTACTCACACAGCCACTAGCTAATAAAGATTCAACTTAATAATGACTAGTCTTCACAAGTAGAAGCAATTTTGTGTATCGACAAATCTGCTCCGTGATACTCTTCTTCTTGAGTTAAGCGCAAACCAGCCACTGCTTTTACTAAACCGTATACTGCAAAGCCACCCACTAGCGCCACCACAACACCCGTTAACGACCCAATTAGCTGCGACATGAAGGTTACCCCACCTAACCCCCCCATGCTTTCTAATCCAAATATTCCAACCGAAATACCACCCCATACGCCGCACAAACCATGTAAAGGCCAAACACCTAATACATCATCAATGGCTGGAAATTTGTTTTGGAACAAGGTAAAGGTATATACAAACAAGGCACCGGCAAAACCACCAACAAACAAGGCACCAATTGGGTGGAACAAGTCAGACCCAGCACATACAGCCACTAGACCTGCTAACGGGCCGTTATGAATGAAACCTGGGTCATTTTTACCCATTACCATGGCAACGATTGTCCCGCCCACCATGGCCATTAAGGAGTTCACTGCCACTAAACCGCTAATACCATCCAATGTTTGAGCTGACATCACATTAAAGCCAAACCAACCCACGGTTAAAATCCACGCACCCAACCCTAGAAATGGAATGCTTGAAGGTGCAAAGGCAACTGGGCGACCTTCACGGTACCGGCCCGTTCTGGCACCTAACAGTAAAATAGCTGCAAGAGCCAACCATCCACCCATGCCATGAACCACCACTGACCCAGCAAAGTCATGAAACTGAGCACCAAAGCTAGACTCTAACCAATCCTGATAACCATAATTTCCGTTCCAAATCATGCCTTCAAAAAATGGGTACACCACTGCCACGATCAAAGCAGAAGCAATTAGGAAGGGGTAAAACTTGGCTCGCTCAGCAATTCCGCCTGAAACAATGGCAGGTATGGCAGCAGCGAAAGTTAATAAGAAAAAGAACTTCACTAATTCATAACCATTTCCCTGAGTTAAATCACTGGCACTGCTAAAGAAATCAGATCCATAAGCAATGGTGTAACCTACAAAAAAGTAAGCAATGGCTGAGACGGCAAAGTCTGTGATTATTTTAACCAAGGCATTTACTTGGTTCTTTTGACGCACGGTTCCCACTTCCAAGAACGCAAAGCCTGCGTGCATGAAAAACACCATGATGGCGCCTAATAGGATAAAAAATGTATTCGAGCTGCTAATGAGGGTTTCGACAGCACTGTTGATATTTTCCACAACATTCCCCTGGTTCGGGTCGGGCATTTGAAGTGCTTATAAAGCACCTACACCTCTATGACCACACAATTTATTTTAAATAATGACTAAAACTGGGCCAGTTTAGATCATCTCCTTCTAACTGAACCAAGTTAATGCACAAAATACGCCAAACGCATCATTTTAAGGCGGATCAAAATGTAAAACTAAGGGAAAGGCGTGGCCTACAGGACTGTAGGCCACGGATGGCTTACTCTACTGCTTAAACTCAATTACAAAACATTGATGAATCTTTGCATGGCGCTCAAAATCTTTCGGTAAGCTCTGCGCGCTAATGTCACTTATAGTGAACCCTTTTAGTGCATCGCGCCCCATTTTAAAGCGCCTATAGTTATTTGAAAATATTAGCTTGCCACCAGGGCGTAAAATTCCCATACAGTTTTTTATGAGATCCACATGATCTCTTTGTACATCCAAAACCCCATCCATTCTCTTAGAATTAGAAAAACTGGGCGGATCCATAAAGATAATGTCATAGCGTTGTTGATTTTTTTGAGCCAGCTTTAACCACTGCATGCAATCTGCTTGAATAAATTCATGATGGGTTTCAGGCAAACCATTTAAGGTGAGGTTTTTGCGACCCCAATTTAAATACGTAGTGGACATATCAACACTGGTGGTACTGCGCGCGCCACCCATTGCAGCATGCACACTGGCGGTGCAGGTGTAACTGAACAAATTCAGAAAATCTTTATTTTTAGCTAACACTTCGATTTCACTTCGAATGGGCCGATGATCTAAAAATAAACCTGTATCTAGATAATCGTGCAGGTTCACATACAAACGGCAGTTCCCCTCCTGCACTTCCATTAATTGATTCTGTTGATCCTGCTTCTCATACTGTTTACGGCCTTTTTGCATCATGCGCTGCTTCAGCACCACTTTATCACGGTCTATTTTTAAGGCTACCGGTACAGCATCTAGCACTTCTCTCAATCTATTCTGGGCTTTTTCAGGGTCCACAGATTTAGGGGGGGCGTACTCTTGAATATGCACCCACTGATCGTAAATATCGATGGCCACTGCGTACTCAGGCATGTCGGCGTCGTACAAACGGTAGCAATTAATGCCTTGTTTTTTCACCCAAGGTTTAAGCTTTTTAAAGTTTTTCTGCAGACGGTTACACACCATTTGCGCACCTTCATTAAGCTTCACATCAACAGTGTCTTGAACCGGTTTTTGAGCAGCCACTTCCATGGCTTTAGAAGACACCTCAGATACTTTGTACATCAATAGCTTTGATGCAATGGCGCCATTAAAAAGTTGATACTGTTTATCGGTACGCATTTTAAACTGGTAAGCCTGCTGGGGGTTTCCAGTAAAAATACCCAGCGTCCAATTTGAAAAATACTGTTTGATTTTATTGCCCATGGCCGCATACAAAGAACCGATTGCCACCTCATCGCTTAAACGCTCACCGTAAGGAGGGTTGCATAAAATCAAACCTGTATCAGGCAAGCCTTTCTCTTTTGTTATGTCACTTAGCGCTTGTGTCTTCACATGAACAAAATGCATAACCCCTGCTCGGCGGGCATTGTCTTTGGCTTTATCAATAACATTTGAGTCCATGTCGTAACCCAAAATAGTGAGCTCCAAGTCGCTATCTTGCGCCTGGGATTTGCGTAGCAGAGCGTCTTTACGCATGGCTTGCCATTCTGGAGATTGGTGCTTTTTCCACTTTTCAAAAGCAAAGCTTTTACGCAGTAGCCCTGGCGCTATGTCTGCTGCCATTAAGGCCGCTTCAATCAGTAACGTTCCTGAACCACACATAGGATCTATCAATGCGCCGTCCGACTCCTTCATAAGCTCTGGCCAACCAGAACGAATCAATAAAGCAGCGGCTAAATTTTCTTTAAGAGGCGCCACACCTTGTGATTGTCTATAACCACGACGGTGCAAAGACTCCCCTGCAAAATCCAATGAAACATAGGCAATATCACGATATAAGCGCACGTGAATACTGATATCAGGAGCATCACTTACATTAGGACGCTCACCGGTTTTTTCACGAAAATAATCGCAAATGGCATCTTTAACTTTTAAGGCGCCAAAATGCGTGTTGCGAATTTCATCGTTACTGCCATTAAAATAAATCCGAAATGTTTGTCGATCACTAAAGTGCTCTATCCACGGTATTTCCAGTAATTTTTCGTACATATTTTGTGCGTTTTCAACTGGAAAGGCCGTAAGTGGCCACAAAACGCGACTGGCTAATCGAGACCAAAGGCAAATCTTATAACCCACCAACTGATCAGGCTGACAGTTCACATAAGAAACCCCCACTTTCACGTCCTGCGCGCCCAACGCTTTAATTTCATCAGCAAGTAATAGTTCAAGACCCTTAGGGCAGGTAATGGTTAATTTTTGCTCTGGAGCAGGTCGAGGGGAGTTTTCTAACTCAACGGTCACATTCATAATTAAGTTTCAACTTTTGGTATCATTGGCTTCATTTGCCACCCTAAATCAGGTAATTATGAAGTTCATTTTTAAATCTAATTAAAACCTATAAGGAAATCAGTCGCTTATGGCTTTAATAACTTTTTAATCTATCTATTACAATTTAAAGACCAATTAATTCATTAACATTCAGCCCATTTCTTTGCATACTGAAATTCGTGGTTTAGAAAATTAATCGTTTCATCAACCACATTTTCACTGATCTTCATGTAGAGGCAAAAGACTTATGAGAAGACAGAAGCGCGATATGGATCGCCGAGCATTCAAAAAAGGTTTCTTGGCAGGGGTTCAAGGGCGATCTAAAGATTTATGCCCAGAAGGTACTGCCCACTTTAACTGGATGACCGGTTGGCGCGAGGGCCGAAGTGATCACTGGGATGGTTATTCCGGCGTGGCAGGTGTCCATAAAATACCACTTTAACTCATCATTTATCGGGCCCTACATGGGCCCTTTTAGTATCTGAGCCCATCACGTCTTCCCAAGTAAAGCTATCTTTTAGCCGCTGCCACCGCCTCGCTGGCTTGGCTTATTAATTTAGGACCCTTATAAATAAAACCACTGTATACCTGAACTAAATCGGCTCCCAACTGTGTTTTCTTGCCAGCGGATGCGCCATCCAAAATACCACCCACACCAATAATAGGCATTTTGTCCTTAAGCTCATCTTTAAGCCATGCCAATACTTGGTTAGATGGCTCTCTTACTGGCAAACCACTCAAACCACCCGCTTCATCGGCGTGAACATGCCCTGCCACCGCTTCCCGGCCTAGTGTTGTATTAGTGGCTATAACGCCATCCATACCATTATCCGCTAGGCTATTGGCCACTAATCGGGTTTCCGCTTCATCCATATCAGGTGCGATTTTGACTAATATTGGCGTGTATTTTTTATGTTCAGTCTGTAAGCGTACTTGAGCCGCTTTAAGAGTGGTCAATAAAGATGTGAGAGACTCACCAAATTGCAGATTTCTTAATCCAGGCGTATTAGGGCTAGAAATATTAACCGCCACATAATCCGCATGGGCATACACTTTTTCCAAGCATATTTCATAGTCTTTATCCGCATCCTCAACTACAGTATCGAAATTTTTACCGATATTAATGCCTAACACGCCTTTATATTTGGCCTTCTTAACTTGCTCAACCAAATGATCAACACCTTTGTTATTGAAGCCCATTCGATTAATGATGCCTTCGTGCTCTGGCAAACGGAATAAACGTGGCTTGGGGTTACCAGGCTGAGGCCGCGGTGTGATGGTACCAATTTCAATAAAGCCAAACCCGAGGCTGCCCAGTGCATCAATGTAATCACCATTTTTATCTAGCCCAGCAGCCAATCCCACTGAATTGGGAAAGGTTAAGCCTAATAACTCAACAGGTTGATCGGGTACTTTTGGTGCAAATAGGCCCAATAACCCTAGACGCTTAGCAGCCCCTAATAAATCTAATGTTAATTCGTGAGAGGTCTCAGCGTTTAATTTGAAAAGTATTTTGCGGATTAAGTCGTACACTGAAATTCCTTCAAGAAAAATTACGGCGCTTATTATATAGAAAGCTTAGGCAATATGAGTGAAAATTTATCTTAAATGTAATGGAAAAGTTCAGTTAGTCATTAGCTTGCGTGCATTGATGAAAAAACACTCAGACCCACCCGTTTTAAATGGGCTCTATTTAAACGAGAAGTGAACTACACCAAATATTCAAGAAAGACGATAAACAGATTCAAACCTATTATTCTTGGTAAATTCAATGAGAAAGCGACCATGTATGCCATCATGGCCAATAAACGACCATAGAATACGCACTGGAAAACGAATGCTACGGCCATCAGTGGCCCGAGCATACACAAACTCAGCCCCCTGATAAGCTTTTTGCACTTCCTCCTGAGAGAGATGAATCTCCACCTCAATGCTTTTACTGGCCACCATTTCCCTATATGCGCATGCCATTATGATTACCGGTTATTCCACTTTCTTTAATATCTTATTTTTATGTACTGGCCAGTCGGCTCGCCTGAGCCAAATCCAATAATTCTCTCAATGCCACTGAGAACACCGAGAAATCATTAATATCCCCCTCTCTAAGCTCCACTACCATTTTACGCCAGCGACTAATCATTGGTTCACTTAGCTCAAGCCACGCATCCATTCGAGCTTTAATATCCCCATCTGGCATCGTATTAATCACGCTCACCGTCAGAGTGCGCTGCTGCCAATCCAAATCATCTCGATACGTTTCACGCGCCAGAGCCTGCCAATGGCTTTGTACTGGCATGGCATTTAATTGCTCAAGGAACCATTCTAAATCCAAATTACAGCCCACTTTATAGTAGGTGGCAGCCACATCCTCGGCACTGCGTTTTGTCTGTTCGGCCCCTTCTATAATGCTTAGTGCTGAAAACATATTATTAGTGCCAGCAATAGTGGATGCCAACGCATCAGGAACGCCAGCTTTAATAAGCTGGTCATGGTACTTTTGCCATACCTGTTTGCCTTCACCTGCCAAAAGCTCAGACAAGTTTTCATTAATGGCTGCGGCTCTTTCACAAAAACGCTGCACTTCTTGCGCTATATTAATCTCTCTTCGACGGTTACGTAAAAACCACCGACTACCACGGCGCACTAGGCGCATTAAACTGGACATCATTTTTTCTTGAATGTCCGTGCTCACGCTATAGTCCAAGTCTTCTATTTGCTGCCACAAATCATTCATTCGAAACACATCTCTGGCGACCGCATAGGCTTTAACGATGGTGCTAATATCAGCACCTGTACTATCTCGCATGCGATTTACGTAAGTAATCCCCATACGATTCACCATTTCATTGGCCAATTGCGTGGCCACTATTTCACTGCGTAATTGATGCGCGTACAAAGAGTCTGGGTAGCGTTTAACCAAAGCACTGGGAAAAGCGCTTTCAATGGCTGTGGCCAGATAGTGGTTTTCTGAAATACCAGGGGCATTAAGCAACTCTTTAAGATCGCCTTTAATGTAACTAATTAGCACCGACAATTCAGGGCGGGTTAACCCTTGCTTTTGGTTTTTACGCTCATCTAATTCATCCTCTGAAGGTAGAAATTCAAGCCCTCTATTTAACTTACCCTGCCCTTCCAGGTCATTCATTAAACGCCGGTATTCATCCGTACGGGTTTTAGCTTCTCGATAGGCCAAAGCAATAGCCTGCGTTTGACGATAATTGTTTTTTAATACTAGCTCCGACACTTCTTGTGTCATCTCCTCAAGAAACACATTTCTTTGCTTAGTGGTTAAGTCACCGGCATTTACCAAGGCATTTAATAAAATTTTAATGTTCACTTCATGATCAGAGCAATCAACCCCGGCAGCATTATCAATAAAATCGGTGAATGAAGAACCATCTTTATGCAAGGCAAATTCAATACGAGCCTTTTGGGTCACACCAAGATTCCCTCCTTCGCCAATTACTTTAGCTTGTAGTTGTTTACCGTTTATACGAAGGCTATCGTTAGCTTTATCGCCCGCGTCACTGTGACTCTCGTTGCTGGCTTTAATATAAGTGCCTATGCCGCCATTCCAAATGAGATCAACCGGCGCCTTTAATAATGCGGTAATCAGATCGCTAGGAGACAGCTTATCTGCCTGAATATGAAAGCACGCTTTCATTTGATCTGATATTTGAATATTTTTAGCCGAGCGATTAAATATCCCACCTCCTTCTGAAATCAAACTTGACTCGTAATCTGTCCAGGCACTTCTGGGTAGCTCAAATAAACGTTGACGCTCTTTGAAGCTGGCCAGAACATCCTGTGGATTAGGGTCGATAAATATGTGTATGTGATTAAACGCAGCCACTAACTTAATGTGGTCAGAACATAGCATGCCATTTCCAAACACATCACCGGCCATATCCCCTACTGCCACCACGCTAATGTCATCATTCTGAACATTAACATTTCGCTCTCTAAAGTGACGCTGCACAGAAACCCAAGCGCCTTTTGCGGTGATGCCCATTTTTTTGTGGTCATACCCAACACTTCCGCCGCTGGCAAACGCATCCCCCAACCAAAAACCGCGCTCGGTGGCGATGGCATTTGAAATATCAGAAAAAGTAGCCGTTCCTTTATCTGCTGCCACCACTAGGTATGGGTCATCCTCATCATGACGAAGCACTTCTTTAGGAGGAATCACCTGTCCATCAATTAGGTTATCCGTAATGTCTAACAAACCTGATATAAAGGTTTTGTAGCATTCGATGCCTTCTGCTAAAAAGGCATCTCTATCCCCTTCTGGCAACTGTTTAGCAATGAAACCACCTTTTGCACCCACCGGCACAATAACCGAGTTCTTTACCTGTTGCGCTTTTACAAGGCCCAGCACTTCCGTTCTAAAATCCTCAGCTCGGTCCGACCAACGCAGCCCACCTCTCGCCACTTTTCCGCCACGCAAATGCACCCCTTCAACTCGCGGACTGTACACAAATATTTCAAACATGGGCTTTGGTAAAGGTATGTCACTAATTTTGTCAGGACTAAACTTAAAGGAAAAATAACGTTTTAATTCTTTATCTTCACAGTGCTGAAAAAAATTAGTGCGCAGTGTTGCACCAATTAGTTCGTGATAACGCCGATAAATTTTATCTTCATTAATACTTTCCACATGGTCTAGCATCTCAGCAAACTGAGAATCCATTTTCTTTAAGTGCTTTTCTTGTACGTCAACATTCGTGTGTTTCAAATCAAATCGAGCTTGAAAATAACGCACAATAAAAGACGAAAGTTCAGGGTATTTACACAAGGTATCTGCAATGAAACTTTCTGAAAAACCAATACGAATTTGCTTCATATAGCGAGCGTAGGCTCGTAGAAATGCCACTTCACGCCAATTTATCTTTGCCCCCAGCAATAACCGGTTAAAGCTGTCATTCTCTGATTTATCAAACCATATGGCTCTAAATGCATCTTGAAACTGTTCTTTACTTTCATGCAAATCTATATTGTCGCTAAAGGTATACACCAAGGTGAAATCATGAATCCAATACTGTTTACCATCAGTGCGGGTTACACCATACGGGTTTTCACCAATCACCCTTAAACCTAAGTTCTCTAAAATAGGAATAACATCAGATAACGGCAACAATGCGTTAGGTTTGTACAATTTAAACTTGAAGAAGCTGCCACTGTCAGCAACGTTACGATAAAGACTCATGGCAACATCGTTATCATCTTGTATGGAAGCGATATGTTGAATATCAACGACCGCTGTGCGGGTAGAAAACACCTCACGATAACTGGTGCCAAATGCAGTGCGATAAGATTGAAAGTATTGATTGCCTTTTTCTTCTCCTACCCCATCAATTAACGAACTAATTAAATCGTCCTGCCATGAACGCGCCGCCATTTGCACATCTTTTTGAATGCGAGCCTCGTCAAATTCAACAGGCTTATTAGGGTCTAGACGCAAACTAAAATGAGTACGAGCCAAAACCGATTCAGAAAAAAACGTGGTAAATTCCACATCTTTTGGTGCAAATGCCTCTACCAATATACTTTGAATTTTTTGGCGCAATTCGGTGTTGTATAAATCTCTTGGCACATACACGACACAAGATAAAAATTTATTTAACTGATCACAGCGAATAAAAATTTGCGTGCGTCGGCGCTCTTGAATATTTAAAATACCAACCGCTGTTTCGGTTAACTTAACAATCCCCGTGTGAAATAATTCATCCCTTGGGTACACCTCCAGAATATGATTTAGCTCTTTACCGTTGTGACTGCCCTCATCAATGCCACAGCCTTCAATTACACCTTTTATCTTGTTACGAATAATGGGAATGTTAAACGGTGTTTCGCTATACACATTGGAAGTAAACAACCCCATAAAACGCCTGCCACCTAACACTTGGCCATTCTTATCAATGTGCTTAATAATGACATAGTCGGGATAGGCTGGACGGTGAATACGTGACCTGCGACCTGACTTACTAAAGGAAATTAATTGCGGAGCCATTATCATGGCTTGCATGCTATTAGACAACTCATTGACCACCACCTGATCAGGGCCGTGTAATTCATGCTTAAAGATGCCACAAATCGATTCACTATCACGGGTGGTGATGATTTTTCCAGCTTTCTCAGTAATATTAAAATCTTCGCTTCCCAAAAAAGTAAAATGGTTATCTACTAACCACTCAAGAAAAGCGCTGGCTTCTGCCGTATCCTGTGAGGAAAATGGACCTTTGCTCTCTTTAATCCAATCTAAGGCCTGCAATCCTTTTTCTTTAAAAATAAGGTAGTCATCCACCACCAAACAAATTTCGCTCATGATTTCATGCAAAGAGTGGGTCAAACTTTCTAGTATTTTTTCATCCGTATGAAGATCCACTTCGATATAAATCACCGCTTCACTAGGGCCTTCTTTAAGCTCAAAACTACTGGATAAATCTAAATCCCCATTATGGGCTCGCTTAATAGACATCACCGCATGGTTAATAAAATGAATAGACATTTCCCGCCTATTCAACTCCATACGAATAGAGTCCACCAAAAATGGCACATCTTTATGGACAATTTCTATAATGGTATGAGGGGATTGCCAGCCATGTTCTTCAAAATCGGGATTAAACACCCTTATTTTGCTGTGTTTTTTGGTGTTTTGAACAAAGCCCCAGCAGGCTAATGTAGCCCCATATAAATCATCTAGTTTGCGGTTGTCGAGCTCTTGAGTGGGGGTCGCGGCATAATATACTTCGGTAAACTTCTCGATGGCAACAGCCTGATTTTTAGACACATCTTGGCTTAACCTTTCGGCCAATTGGCTTACCTGAGGGTGGACTTCCTTAAATAGTGCTTTTTTCATGAGCAGTCTCGATAAATCCTTTTTATAACTAAACAATAGTGTAATCTTGAGAATTCGCTCGATTCTTGACCTACTTCCAATTTTTTAAGGATTTATGTCACATCCTACGAACTCTTTGCGAATACTTCCCTCTAATAGCCTTCAAATTAAGAACAAGTATTGACCCTTATTAGAATACTCATAAAATACTTGGCAATAATCTAGCAAAAACAAGAACTTGGAATAGGTAACATGACAAATCGTGAGCATATCGCGGCTTTACAAGCCAGTTTGCAGGAGCAAATCATTGGCCAACCCGCACTGGTGAACGCCTTGTTAATCGCACTACTGGCAGATGGGCATTTATTGGTGGAAGGGGCTCCTGGTTTAGCCAAGACCAAAGCCATTAAGACCCTTGCCGATAACATTGAAGCAAATTACCAACGCATTCAATTTACACCTGACCTTTTACCGGCCGATATCACCGGCAGTGAAATATACCGCGCTCAAAGTGGTGAATTTGTTTTTCAAAAGGGCCCCATTTTCAATAATTTAGTATTAGCGGATGAAATTAACCGAGCACCCGCCAAAGTGCAGTCTGCATTATTAGAAGCCATGGCTGAACGCCAAGTGAGTGTGGCTGGCAGCACCTATGAGTTAGATAAACTGTTTTTGGTTATGGCCACTCAAAATCCAATAGAGCAAGAAGGCACCTACCCTTTGCCTGAAGCCCAACTGGATCGCTTTTTAATGCACGTGCGGGTCGATTACCCTAATGCTCAAGCCGAAACTGAAATTTTACGCTTAGCCCGCGGTGAGGCCCAAGCTGGCAGTGCTGCCATGCCTGATGAATTACTCAGTGCCAGCAACCTATTTGCTGCCCGCCAAGAAGTACTGGCCATGCACCTTAGTGATCGTGTTGAGGAATACATTGTGCAGCTAATTATGGCTACTCGTAACCCGCAAGGTTATGGAGACGACATGGCTAACTGGCTTGAATATGGGTCTAGCCCAAGAGGCACCATTGCATTGGATCGATGTGCTCGTGCTCACGCTTGGCTTGCCGGTAAAGATTACGTAAGCCCAGATGACGTGCAAGCGGTACTTCACCCAGTATTGCGCCACCGCCTTTTGGTAAGCTTTGATGCTGAAGCTTCAGGCATGAACACTGACCGCATCATTAATGAATTAATTTTACGCGTGGCGGTTCCATAGCGGGAAGTAACTTCATGAAAAATTCACAACCGCTAGATGCCCAGCATTACTTGCAAGGTTTTTTCCCTGCCAGCGCGTTTACCAATGAGCACCAATTAACCCAATTACGGTTGCTGGCTAAACGATTACGCCTAGCTAGCCTGCCGCAATTGCATGGCTTGTTATCGGGTAATCATATGAGTCGCCAAAAAGGGCGAGGCTTAGATTTAGATCAATTGCGAATTTATCAGCCAGGCGATGACATTCGCAGCATTGATTGGCGCGTCACGGCCCGCACTCAAAAGCCACATACTCGTATCTATAAAGAAGAACGTGAGCGCCCTGTCATGATTCTTTGTGATCAGCGCAGCCCCATGTTTTTTGGTAGCGAGCGAAGCTTTAAATCGGTGGTCGCGGCTCAATGTGCCGCCCTTATAGCGTGGGCTGCTTTTGATCATGGTGATCGCGTGGGTGCCGTTGTATTAGGTGATAATAACGAAGCTGATTTTCGCCCAAAGCAACGCTCGTCTCATATTTTAAACATTCTTAAATCGATCAATTTGTTCAATCATCAGTTAGAAAATCAGCAACCGGTCAAGCGCAGCTTGAGTCAAAGTCTGTCCAATTTAAAGCAAAGCTTAAAACCTGGCACCACACTTTATATCATTAGCGATTTTTATGATCTTAGCGAGCAAGACAAGGCCACGTTATTTTCCTTAAAACGTCATAATCATATTGTTGCCCTGCAAGTATTCGACCCATTGGAGCGCATCGCCCCTCCTACTGGCAACTACGCGGTAACAGATGGTAATCAACACGGGTTTTTAGATACTCACGATCAATCTTCCCAACATGCTTATGAAGATGCGGTTTCCACTTGGCAACAGGGCATTAAAAATACATTTCGCTCACTTGCCATTAATCACCAACAAATTAGCGCCGGCGACATTCCTTTCGCTGCATTAAAGCTGGCCCTAGAACAAAGAGGCGCTGCATGAATCCCGCATCCCCTTTAGACCAGCTAAAAGACATTCACCTGCCCGAAGCCGTTTCAATTTGGCCGCTGGCCTGGCCTTGGTGGGCACTATTGGTTTGTGCGCTGGCATTAATCACCTTTATCGTTGTGCGATATAAAAAGAATCAATGGCGCCGCCAAGCTTTAGGCCAACTTAAAAACATTGCCACAAGTGATGAGTTATTTTGCGTGCAACAATGCAATCGCTTACTTAAACAAGTGGCTCTTTATCGTTTTGGCCAGTCGTGCGCTTCTTTAAGTGGGGAGAAATGGCTTGAATTTTTAGACAGTAAGGTCAAGACAGCTATCTTTACAGATCACTTTAATACTTTCGCCATTATCATTGATCAACCCCGTGAAGTAGGTACTTCTATTGATGTTATTCAACTCAAAAAAGCCATTGAGCATTGGATAAGGAAACACGCATGTTAAGTCTTGAATGGCCCCTATTTCTATTGGCACTGCCCTTACCTTTTTTAGTTTATCGCTTCGCCCCTAGTCATAAAGTTATGCAAAGCGAAGTATTTGCCCCCAGCCTAATGATGCTGGCCGAACAAAAAGAACATGCCGTTAATAAGCCGTTAATATGGCCAATGTTATTGGCCATATTGTGTTGGGTCTGCCTGGTATTGGCAGCATCTAAACCCACTTATGTGGGGGAACCTCAAAATATTACCGCCAGCGATAGAAACATGATGCTCGCGGTAGACCTTTCTGACAGCATGAAAGAAGAAGACATGGAAGTGCAAGGCCGCTTGGTAAACCGATTACAAGCAGTAAAGGCTGTGCTAACTCACTTCATAGAAAAGCGTGAAGGTGATCGCTTAGGGCTAATTTTATTTGCATCAAAAGCGTATGTGCAAACCCCTCTAACGTTCGATTTAAACACACTGCAAATTCTAATGGACGAAGCCGCATTTGGTTTGGCCGGGCGGAAAACAGCCATTGGAGATGCCATTGGTTTGTCTGTTAAAAAGCTTATCGACCTGCCTGAATCTAACCGCGTACTGATTTTATTAACCGATGGACAAAATACCGCAGGTGAGATTGATCCATTACAAGCAGCTAAGTTAGCCGCCCAAGCGGGAGTTAAAATATACACTATTGGCATAGGCGCCGATGAGCTAGTAGTACAAGGCTTTTTTGGACCAAGGCGTATTAACCCAAGCCGTGATTTAGATGAAGAGACCTTAACTAAAATTGCCCAAGATACGGGCGGCCAATATTACAGGGCCCGTAACTTAGAAGAGCTGGGAGAAATTTACAGCCTACTAGACGACCTAGAAGCCATAGAGATGGAAGAGCAATCAATTCGTCCTGAAAAATCACTTTTCCATTACCCTTTGGCCCTCGCGCTAATATTTGCATTATTAATAATAGTGGTACCGCAAAAGACTTGGCATTGGTTAAACCAAATACTTAATAAATCAAATACTAAAAATGAAAATTCCACGGAGAAAGTAAATGTCTGACTTTCACCTACTGCGCCCTGAATGGCTTTTAGCACTATTGCCACTGTTAGCTTTGCTCATTTATCGTAAACGCAAGCAAGCACTCAGTGGACAATGGAAAAACATCATTGCCCCACAGCTTCAACCCTATGTGCTAAAGCAACAAAAAGAACTTCAGCCTAAAGAAAATATCATTCAAGGGGCACTTTGGTTAGCGGCTCTTTTGGCAATATTCGCATTAAGCGGCCCTAGCTGGGAAAAGCAACCTTCCTTGGTTTATAACAATCAAGCTGGGTTAGTCATTGCCTTAGATTTGTCGCTGTCCATGACTTCGCAAGATTTGCCTCCCTCACGGTTACAGCGCGCTAAATATAAAATAACCGACATATTAAATCAGCAACACAATAAAAATATGGCGCTTATTGCTTACGCTGGCGATGCCCATATTGCCAGTCCTTTAACCCGGGATAAAAAAACTATTCAATCTATGTTGCCCGCCCTTGATCCATACATAATGCCAGCACAAGGCAGCAACTTAGTGCATCTTGTTGAGCAAGCCAGTGCGCTTTTTGAACAAGGAAATAGCAACCCAAGACAACTGTTACTGGTCACTGACGGAGTGGAACCTCAAGATATAAGTGCCGCCACAAAAGCCCTTAAACAAAATAACATTCAACTATCCATACTGGCCATCGGCACAGAACAAGGAGCCCCCATAGTTAAGCCTAACGGACAGTTTTTTAAAGACAGCCAAGGCAATGTCATAATGCCGGGGCTTGAGTGGGGCAACCTTCAAACTCTGGCCGATGCCAGCGATGGGCGTATTATTAAAATCTCTAATAACGATAAAGACATAAACTTTTTATTAACCCAAAGTACGTTGCAAGAGAGCTTTACCGAACAAAAAGAGACCGTTGAATTTGATCAATGGCAAGACAATGGCTACTGGCTAGTCATTCCGGTTTTAGTGTTGTCTCTTTTTGCATTTAGAAAAGGTCTATTACTGCTATTGGTTATCGGCTTGTTTAATGCTCCCACAAAAAGCTGGGCCGAAAGCACCTTACCTGATTTATTACTAAATGATAATCAAGTGGCGCAAAAGCAATTTACTAAAGATCCTAAGCAAGCTGCCCAAACCTTTAAAGATGAAAAATGGAAAGCCAGTAGTTTATATAAATCGGGCGATTACCAAGGAGCTGTAGATATTTGGAATAATCATCAAGATGCCCAAAGCCTATACAATAAAGCCAATGCCTTAGCCCATTTACAAAAGTATGACGAGGCCATCGAAAGCTATCAGCAGTCTTTAGATTTACAACCCGATTCACAAGATGCCCTTGCCAATAAGGCTTTGGTTGAACAACTAAAAGAGCAACAATCTGAGCAAGAACAACAAGACGGCGAAAAAGGTGATCCACAACAAAATCAAGATGGCGAGCAAAGTGATTCATCCGAACAACAAGGTGACTCATCTGAAAAATCAGAGAATCAAGAGAGTGAATCGTCAGAGAATGGCGAACCATCTGAAAAAGAAGAGGATGAAGCCGAAAACCCATTAGCCAAGCAACAAACACCTCAAGAACAAGAAAATCAGCAACAAGCTGAGCAAGCACGCTCACAACAAAACGAGCAGGAGCAGCCCCCTGCTGGTGAAGAAAATTCCATGTCCGCTCAAGCGCAAGCTAAAAGCACAGAACAACTGGAACAAGACCAAGCCATGCAACAATGGATGGAACGTATTCCAGATGATCCCGGTGGATTATTACGCAATAAATTTATTCATCAATACAATAAACGCAATCGAAATGAACAAAATGGAGACAGAAAACCGTGGTAAAACATCTTTTATTATTTCTAGGGTTATCCTTGTTCATCAGCACAAGCTGGGCAGTTCAATTTGAAAGCAGTGTCGACCGTACTTCTATTGGCGAAGGGGAATCGTTAACTTTAACGGTTCGTTACAACAGTAACCTGTTAACTGACGACCCCGATTTCGCGCCGCTAAAGCAACAATTTTCTATTTACAATCAACAACGTAAAAGCAGTTTTCAATTCATTAACGGGCAAAGCGAATCTTGGACCGTATGGACACTAACTCTAATCCCTAAACGAAAAGGCAACCTTGTCATCCCTGCCCTTTCCTTTAAGGGCGAGAAAAGCAAAGCCATACAAATTCAAGTGAATAAAATTGCCGAAAACATCAAAAACAAACAACAAGATGTATTTTTTGACACTCAAACCGATGTCTCCAGTGCCTACGTGCAAGGGCAAATACTGTACACAGAAAAACTGTATTTCTCGGTAAATTTAGACAACAGCCAATTAAACGAAGTAAAAGTAGATGAGGCCATTGTGCAGTCTTTGGGTGAAGTCAAACATTATGCCACCCAATTAAATGGTCGATCCTTAGAAGTGTACGAACGCCAGTTTATCATTACCCCACAAACCAGCGGTGAAATGGTCATTCCTGGCCCTATTTATAGCGGTGAAGTGAGCAATGGCCGCTGGCGTGCTGGGCGACCGATTCGAGTGACTCAGCCTCCCATTAAAATACAGGTATTACCGCAACCGGCCAGCTACCCTCAAAATGCCGTTTGGCTGCCTGCCCAAGCACTTGAGCTTGATTACAAATGGATAGGCAACCCACAACAGTTCACCTTAGGGGAGCCACTTACATTAAAAATTGACATGAAAGCCAAAGGATTGGGCAGCGCGCAATTGCCTGCTTTTTCTTTGCCTGAAGTCGATGGCTTAAAATATTACCCCGACCAAGCAGTCACCCAAGATTTAACCGATGGCCAAGGCATTATCGGTAGCCGCTCGCAAAGTATTGCTGTGGTGGCTACTCGCCCTGGCAGCCTAACTCTGCCCGAAGTACGTATCCCTTGGTGGAATACAAAGTTGTCCAAACTTGAGTATGCTGTGATTCCAGCTCAACGCTTAACCGCCTTAACCAATGGTAATAAGAAAGCACCTGAACCTAACCAAGAGCCCACTATCACTCAAGAGCAAATACCTCAAGTTGCCATGCCCAGTATGCCTTCTGAGCCAACCCCAACTTCCCTTATGTGGCCATTGATCAGCCTTTGCCTGCTGCTTCTATGGCTAAGCACACTCGCATTGTGGTGGTTCAAAAAGGCACCTACACAGCATGTTTCTAGTAAAAGTACTGCTAAAGAGCCACCCAAGGTCAATATTAAGAGCGTCAAGAAAGCCTGCCAAAGCAATCAACCGGTGGCTGCTAGAAAAGCCATTTTAGAATATGCCCAATTGCATTGGGGGCAAAACAGCGCCAGCCTCACTGAGTTGTCTAATTGGATAAAGGATGACAGTTTACGCCAAGCCCTGTGTTTACTTGATGCCAGCCTTTATTCCCGTGAAGCTGATGAGAACTGGCAAGGCGAGCCGCTTTGGCAGCTATTCAAGCGCTATCAAGCGCCTGCTAATACGCATACCGCCTCAAGTGGTATCATGCCTTTGTACCCCAATTCAACTGAACAGGTGGCCTCCCATGGATAAAGACAACGATGTACTGTGCCCTTGCGAAAGCGGTAAGCTCTATAAAGACTGTTGCAAGAAAGAATACGACGCGGCCAATATGGCACGAGAAAAACTTAAAGCTGCCATGAAAGATCCTAAAAAATCTGCTGAATTAAAGGACCTTTTAAAAGGCTTGAAATAGCGCTCTATCTTTCTATTAATTTAAAATACTTGGGGAAATTGTCCGAAATTTACCAAGCGCTTTTCGTAGCCTGTCTATACTCAAGATATTGAGCATGGGTAACCACATGAAAAAAGCGGTTGTTGTAGAAGACGATAAAATTTCCCAGAAGTACATCCAGCGTGCATTAAATGGAGTCGTGGAGCTGCACATAGCCGGAACAGGCTCTGAAGGCATGGCTCTTATTGACGCTGAGCAACCTGATTTAATCATTTTGGATGTAGAGCTTCCCGATGCTAACGGCTACGATCTGTGCCAAGAAATTCGCCGTAAATCAGAATTTCAATTTACACCTGTTTTGTTTATCTCCGGCCATACTAGCCTTGAAGAGCGCATAAGAGGGTACAGCTCTGGGGGCGACGATTACATAAGCAAGCCTTTTGAATCAAGCGAGGTAGTGGCAAAGATAAAAGCGTTGATTCGCCACCGCGAACATAAACTTGATTTAAGAAGCCAGTTTAAAGAAGCACAAAGCACTGCCATGGAGTCTATGACAGGGGCCAGTGAACTAGGTTTAATCGTACAGTTCTTTGAAAAAACCTATTCTATTAATAACTTTGACCAATTAGCAGAATCTATCTTTAGCATTCTGCGCAGCCTAGAATTAAAAACCTGCTTAATATTTGAAACCAAAGCCCAGTCCTATTTTTTCTGCAGTGAACCCAACAGCAAACCCATCGAAAAAGAAATCATGACACGCCTTAGAGAAGAGGATCGTTTTTTTGATTTCGGGCAGCGCACCCAAATTAATTACCCTGTGGTGGCCTGTCTTGTAAAAAACATGCCCATAGAAGATCGCGCTCGATACGGTCGCTATAAAGATGTCATTCCACCAATTTTAGCGTGTGCTAATCAAAAGGTTTTACAGCTTGAAATGGAGTTATTGTTACAAGATCACACCCTAAAATTTTCAGAAAGTTTTAAAGACATCCGCATGACCCTAGATACCCTGTCCCTACAGATGCGAGAAGGGCAAGAAAGCGGCACCTGTTTAATGAGCGATCTTATGATGTCTTTAGAAAAGGCCATGCCCACGCTTGGCCTAGACGAAGATCAAGAGCGATACTTAATGGGAAGTATCGAATCAAAAGTTAACGAAGCCATGGAAAAAGTTCAATCGTATGAAACCATGCAAATAACTTTTGATAGCCTCATTCGGCTATTACAGCACCTAGTAGATGAACAGGAAGCCTTAGTCGATAGGTTAGTGAGCAAGGATGACCTTGCCATGGATGAAGGCCCAGAAAATAATAATAACGACTCCTCAGATGTGGAACTTTTTTAATATTTGCGTTCTTATAGTGTCACCTTGCGTTATATTTAAGCGCCTTTTTATGTTCGTTTTTTGAGCTTTCATTTCATGCAGTTATCCTTTTTAGTATCTTTAGCGTTATTGGCCTTTGCCGGTAACAGTGTTTTATGTCGCCTCGCCCTAAGCCAGTACCAAATGGATGCTACCAGCTTTACCCTACTTCGCTTAATGAGCGGGGCTGGCATGCTGTATATTCTTGTTTCTCTAAAAGGTGTGAAAATTTTCACGGCTCACCAACCCATTAAGAATATTACCTACCAAGAATGGCTAAAAGCATTTTACCTTTTTGTTTATGCGTCCTGTTTTTCATTTGCTTACCTTTTACTCGACACTGCTGCTGGCGCACTTATTCTTTTTGGCTGCGTTCAACTTACCCTTATGCTATTTGAAATTGCGAATGGCAAAAAAAGTACACTTATTCAGTGGCTGGGCATGAGCATTGCCATTTCAGGCTTTGTTTATTGGGCTTTACCCTCGGCACAAACCCCATCTATAGAAGGAGCTGTATTAATGGCACTTTCAGGCATCGCTTGGACATTTTATACTTTAGCTGGCAAAGGCAGCCTGCAAGCCAGTGTCGATACCACTAAAAACTTTGTGCTATCTATGCCCTTTTTAATTTTACTCATACCCAGCTATTGGTTAATGACACCCTTTCAAGTCAATCCAATCGGTATCGTGCTCGCCCTTCTATCCGGTGCAATAACTTCAGCTCTTGGATATTGGATATGGTATTTAGTTTTACCCAAGCTCAGTACACTTAGTGCTGGCGTATTGCAATTAAGCGTCCCTATTTTGGCCGCTTTAGGAGGGATCATTTGGGCAAATGAAGCTATTGCGTTATCATTTATCATAGCCAGCTCCCTAGTATTAGGAGGAATATTATTGGTTATGTTGCCCGCCAAAAAAACTTGAACCCTGTAGACTTGATTACCGTTATTTTTCCGCGCCCTTAGCGATATCTAATAAGGAAATATTCGTAGCCAATTAAGAAACTTATGTTTGGCTATTCACGTCTTTGATTAATGCTCTGAAGCATTAGCTGCGAATGAATAGCCTAATGATAAAAAAATATTCCCCATGCAAAAGCTCGTATCAATTTGGTTAACCCTAAATTGATACTTTGAAATTACCTAGCTCAAAATGCCATTGAAGCAGCCCCAAAAGAACATGACTCAAAGATCAATGAGCTTCATAAGGTGTTAATAAAACCTTTGACGATCAACCTGAACTTGAGAGATACACTCCGCTCCCCCTGAATGGAGCGAAAAAGTTGAAAACAGTTACTCCTGTTAGGCATAAGCCACTTTTGTTTATGACAATTTCTTTCAAATAGACTGACATAGGCTAAGTATTGTCAATTTGGGCCAAATTGGACCTTTTTACCCTAAACAGATAGGGCTAGACTGAATTCATCCAATATAAAAAAAACAATAAATCGTTCACCTATTTTTAATTACTTAATGGTGAGCGAATTTAATTTAGGATGTATTTATGAGCAATTTGCCACTGAGGTTTGTCACCGCTGCCAGTCTATTTGATGGTCACGATGCCGCTATCAATATCATGCGCCGCCTCATTCAAGATAAAGGCGTTGAAGTCATACACCTTGGCCATAATCGTAGCGTTCAAGATGTATTACACGCTGCCATACAAGAAGATGCCGATGGCATTTGTTTAAGCTCCTACCAAGGTGGTCACACCGAATATTTTAAATACTTAATTGACCAGTTAAACGAGTTAGGTGCAGGCCACATTCGAGTCTTTGGGGGTGGGGGTGGCACCATTACTCCAGAAGAAATAGCAGAGTTAATGGCCCACGGCGTTGAACGAATATACCACCCTAATGACGGTATGAAATTGGGGTTACTGGGCATGATTGACGACGTGGTCGAACGGGCTGAAAAACACCGTAAAAGCATCGCGCCCGTCATGAAAAACACCCAGTATTCCCAAATTGAAAGTGCTCGCATGTTAAGCGCACTAGAAGACAAACAGTTTGATGACACCCAACTCAATGAACTGCGCCTTCATTGGCAAAAACAAGTTCAGGCTCCGGTAATTGGCATCACAGGCACAGGGGGGGCTGGTAAGTCGAGCTTAACCGATGAACTGCTCAATCGCTTTAGCCAATTCCTTCCCCATTTAAAAATTGCCGTTCTGGCCGTTGATCCGACAAAAAGAAGAACTGGTGGCGCTCTATTAGGTGATCGCATTCGTATGAATGCCCTGCGCCATGAAAATATATTCATGCGCTCTATGGCCACTCGTCGCCAGCACGTAGCCACCAGCGCCATGCTCAATGATGCGATTACCTATTTAAAAAGCACGGGCTTTGATTTAGTAATTGTTGAAACCGCGGGCATAGGTCAAAGCGACAGTGAAATTGTCGATTATGTAGATTTATCGACCTATGTGATGACCAGTGAGTTTGGTGCTGCCAGTCAATTAGAAAAAATAGACATGTTAGATTTTGCCGATTGCATCGTCATTAATAAATTTGAAAAGCCAGGCTCTAATGATGCTCTTAGAGATGTGCGTAAACAATGGCGCCGAAATCACAATGAATTTTCAATTGAAGATAACAACACTCCCGTTTTCCCCACCATTGCCAGTCAGTTTAACGACCCAGGTGTTAACTGGTTATTCCAAAACCTAGTCAATAAACTTTCTGAAAAACACTCAAGCTTTGCATCTAAAGCCATACTTAATGAAACTTTCAGTGCCATCAGTCCGCAAGGACTATCCATCATCCCAGGCAACCGTACCCGCTACCTTTCAGACATTGCCGATAACGGTCGCCACCAGCAATCTTTTTTGCAGCACCAAAGTCTAAGCGCCCAACAAGCGCAGCATTGCTACGAAGCACTAAAAGAACTAGAGGACGAATATTTACCTGCTCCCCTTGCTACTTATGAAGCACAACATTTAAGTGATGGATCTTTACTGGCGACGTTACGCCAAAAGTATCAATCCCACCTCAGTGAATTAGACCCGAGCATTCAAGAAAACATTAAAAACTGGGCGGAACAAAAAGCATCAGTCACAAATGAGCACTACGAATATAAAGTACGAGGCAAAGCCATTAAAGGTGAGAATTACCGTAAAAGCTTAAGCCACTTAGACATTGCTAAAGTCTCGACTCCGGATTTTGAAGACTGGGGAAATCTTGTGGTGTTCCTTGGCAAAGAAAACCTGCCGGGCTTTTACCCTTACACCGCAGGAGTGTTCCCTTATCGACGTGAAGGTGAAGATCCTTTGCGCATGTTTGCAGGGGAAGGCACACCTGAGCGCACCAATAGACGTTTTCATTACCTATCCCTAGGGCAAAGTGCAGCTAGATTATCTACGGCATTTGACAGCGTCACTCTATACGGTGAAAACCCAGCTCCAAGACCTGACATATTTGGAAAAATTGGTAACTCTGGCGTCAGCATTGCCAATGTAGATGACATGAAAAAACTCTACAGCGGCTTTGATTTATGCGCCCCTAGTACATCTGTTTCCATGACCATTAATGGTCCTGCCCCTATTATTTTGGCCTTTTTTATGAATGCCGCCATCGATCAACAGGTAGAAAAATATTTAAAAGAAAATAAATTATGGAATGAAGCCCAAAGAAAAATTGACTTATATTTTCAGAATAATAATCAACAAACTCGCCCTAAATATCATGGCGAGCTTCCTGAAGGAAATGAAGGCCTGGGCTTAGGTCTACTAGGCATAAGCGGCGATCAATTAGTAGACGAAGCCACCTATGAAAAAATAAAGTCCCACACATTAAGCACCGTGCGCGGCACTGTACAAGCAGACATATTAAAAGAAGACCAGGCTCAAAATACTTGTATTTTTAGCACCGAATTTGCCATGCACATGATGGGCGACATCCAACAGTTTTTTATAGATAACCACATTAAGAATTTTTATAGCGTCTCCATTAGCGGATATCACATTGCAGAAGCCGGTGCCAACCCCATTAGTCAACTGGCCTTTACGCTCGCCAATGGCTTTACCATCGTTGAATACTATTTAAGTCGCGGTATGAAAATTGATGATTTTGCCGGCAACCTGAGCTTCTTTTTTAGTAACGGTATGGATCCAGAATACGCGGTGATTGGACGAGTAGCACGTCGTTTATGGGCGCGCGCCATGAAGCATAGATACCAAGCCAGCGAGCGCTCACAAAAGTTAAAATATCATATTCAAACCTCAGGGCGCTCTTTGCACGCACAAGAGATTCAATTCAACGACATTCGTACCACACTACAAGCCATGTATGCCTTATTTGATAACTGCAACAGCCTGCACACCAATGCCTACGATGAAGCGATTACCACACCTACCGAAGAAAGTGTACGTAGAGCGGTGGCCATTCAATTGATCATTAACCGTGAACTGGGTATGAATTATTGTGAAAATCCACAGCAAGGCTCTTACTTTATTGATCAACTCACCGATACCGTAGAAGAAGCCGTATATAAAGAATTCGATCGATTAACTGAACGAGGCGGTGTACTAGGTGCTATGGACACCATGTATCAACGCAGTAAAATTCAAGACGAATCTATGTACTACGAGCATAAGAAACATGATGGCAGCCTACCCTTAATAGGTGTAAACACCTTTTTAGCAGACGAGCCAGAAGATATTTCGGGTGATTTAGAGCTCGCCCGATCAAGCCTTGAAGAAAAAGAAATGCAAATTGCAGGGGTTAACGCATTCCATCAACAACACATCAATGAAACTGAACAACACCTTAGTAGCCTGCAAAAAATTGCCATGGAACGAGGCAACACTTTTGAGGGCTTAATGAACGCTGTGAAGTTTGCTTCGCTAGGACAAATTAGCCATGCACTATATGTGGCTGGCGGAGAGTATCGAAGAAATATGTAATCTATATTAATTTTAACTTATTAGCTCTTTTTCTTAAAAGACGGCAATTTTTTAGATTGTTTTTTTTGGCTATTAATAATAATTTTTTATTATTTTTTTGTTAAATAGCTCTCTGGCCCAGTATTCATAGGCTATAGAGGCACATTTAAAACGCTTAAAAAAATTAGAATTTTTAGTTTTATTTATTGCATTTTCGGACTAAGATAAGGCCAGTCTAGTTTACGTTTTATTAAATGTTCATTAGGCACGACAATAATAGCTGCACATTTGCAGTGCAAAAAATGCCGACCTAGTTGGCCCAAAAGAAGAGTAGAACAGCATGTCTCGTGTTACAGGAACCGTTAAATGGTTCAATGATGAAAAAGGCTTTGGTTTCATTCAGCAGGAAGGTGGCAAAGATGTTTTTGTTCACTACAGTGCAATCAGCGGTGAAGGTCGTAAGACACTAACTGAAGGCCAACAAGTTACCATGACTGTAACGGATGGCAATAAAGGTCCTCAAGCAGAAGACGTGCTTGCAGACTAATTAGCTGTACTACGAAATGACGTCCTGTCATTTCGTATCCCCTCCCCATGCTTTATCTGTTCCTATATTTTCGGTGACTTCTGTCATCGGCATATCGCCAAATAAATATCCAAGATGCTAAACTGAAGCCATCTCAATAAAAAAGAACCATTCCATGAGTCAAACTATCGTCTGTGCCAAACAAGGCATCCCCCTCATTCTCTTATCTCATACTGAGTTTTCTGATTGGCGACTTGAGCAAAGCCAGTACGTGCAAACATGGCTTGAAAACACTCAATACGAAGGCAAAGGCTTATGCTTAATTCCCAGTGAAACAGGCGAGCTAAGCTGTGCGTTATTTTGCAGCCATAATTTACAAGAGTTTTTTGCCAGCGCAGATATCGTCAAGCAACTCCCTAAAAGCCAATTCAAGCTGGAATGCGATGAAAGTATTAAATTAAATGCGGCTATTAGCTGGGGTCTTAGCCACTATCAATTTGAACTGTATAAAAAGTCAGATTCTCCAAAAGCCATACTGGCTGTGGACAATCAAAATATCGTTGATCAAGCCAATCACTTTGTAAATGCCATTCATTTAGTAAGAGACATGATCAACACCCCTGCGGGCGACATGATGCCGGAACACATGGCAAAAACAGTGGAAGATCTTGCACTGCAATTTGGCGCCCAGTTCTCTCAAATTGTGGGCGATGACTTATTAACAGAAAACTACCCCACCATTCATGCCGTGGGTCGTGCCAGTGTGCATGAACCAAGGTTACTAGATTTACACTGGGGGAATCCCCAGCACCCTAAAGTGACCCTTGTGGGCAAAGGTGTGTGCTTTGATAGCGGCGGCTTAGATATCAAACCCACTGCCGCCATGCGCTTAATGAAAAAGGATATGGGTGGCGCTGCCCATGTATTGGGCCTTGCCTATCTCATCATGAGCCACAACCTCCCAATTCAACTGCGCGTGATTATCCCCAGTGTGGAAAATGCCGTATCCAGCAATGCCTTCCGCCCGGGTGATGTGATTACCACTCGCCAAGGCATAACCGTTGAAGTAGACAACACAGATGCCGAAGGGCGCCTAGTATTATGCGACGCCCTAAATGAAGCCTGTAACGATAAACCAGATGTAATTTTCGACTTCGCGACCCTTACTGGAGCCTGTCGGGTGGCTTTAGGAACCGAATTACCCGGTTTTTTCAGTACTGAGCCCAGAATTGCCAGTGACCTAATGCAAATTGGCCAAGAGATAGACGACCCAGTTTGGCAGTTGCCATTACATAAAGCCTATAGAAGCCTACTAAGCAGTGATGTGGCAGACATCAGTAATTGTGCTGCCACGCCTTTTGGAGGAGCCATTACCGCAGCGTTATACTTACAGGAATTTGTCACACCAGAAACCCCATGGCTGCACTTTGACGTGATGGCTTGGAATAACCGTAAGCTACCCGGGCGCCCAGTGGGCGGGGAAGCATTTGGCATTCGAACCGTTTTTGAATACCTCAAACAACAATATCCCGGCTAGGCGCTTTTTTGCTGCCGAAAGCTAAATCAATTGGCTTTCGGCAAACTACCGCTCAAAAAACGACCACCCCTTCCAAAAACCGTTATTTTCCCTATAATGCGCCCTGTCATTTAAAAGCACCGGATTTACGTTCCGGTTAGCCGAGGAAGCAGTATGAGCAATGCCCTGCCCAGCACCGTTGTGTGCGCCATGTACAAATTCGTTACCCTTGAAAACTTCGAACTTATCAAACCCAAATTACTAAAAGTAATGGAAGATAATCAGGTTCGCGGAACACTATTAGTAGCCCAAGAAGGCATTAATGGCACCGTAGCCGGCTCTCGTACTGCCATAGACAATTTACTGGCTTGGCTACAAGAAGACCCGCGCCTAGAAGGCATTGTTTATAAAGAATCTTTCACTGATCAAACGCCATTTCACCGCACGAAAGTGAAATTGAAAAAAGAAATCGTCACCATGGGTGTTGAAGGCATCGACCCAAAGCATGTGGTGGGCACCTATGTGAAACCTAAAGACTGGAACGCTTTAATCAGCGACCCTGAAGTCTTATTAGTCGACACCCGCAACGACTACGAAGTAAAAGTAGGCACTTTTAAAAACGCAGTTAACCCTGTCACCGATACTTTTCGTGAATTCCCTCAATACGTAAAAGAAAACCTAGACCCGAGCAAACACAAAAAAGTGGCCATGTATTGCACCGGCGGCATTCGCTGTGAAAAATCCACCGCGTACATGAAAGAACAAGGTTTTGATGAGGTTTACCACCTTGAAGGCGGTATCTTAAAGTATTTGGAAGAAGTGCCAGAGAAAGAGACCCTTTGGGAAGGAGAGTGCTTTGTATTTGATGAGCGTGTGACGGTAAACCATCAATTAGAATCGGGCATTTACGATCAATGCAATGCGTGTCGTATGCCAATCACTCAAGAAGAACAACTTAGCGACAAGTTTCAAAAAGGCGTCAGTTGCCCCCATTGCTTTGACAAAACCACCCCAGAGCAACGGCAGCGCTTCGCTGAACGTGAACGCCAAGTCGAACTTGCAAAACATCGCGGTGAGCAACACATTGGTGGCGATGTAAAAGAGTCCATTGCCAAACACCGCCAAGCAAAAGCAGATGAACGTGCTCGACAGCAGCAGCGCTCTAAAGCCTAATCATTGCTAGGCTATTTCAATGGCTCCATACCAGCCCTGCTCCCACATTCAAGTGGCAACAGGGCTTTGTATTATTTACCCATTGCCTACATCCACCTGTCCCCTTAAACTGCTAAAAAAATAAGCCAATAGTTGTTTATGAGCCCATCTGAAAAATACACGACCCTTGCCGCCTGGGCATTAGCGGTTTGCCGCGCGCTAGAAGAAATGGGTATTGATCCCAACCCGTTATTAGCAATCGTAGACATCGATCGAAAACAATTATCAGAGCACCCCGATGGCCGTGTAGAAATCGTAAAAATGACGCGGTTTTGGAAGTTATTAGAGAAAACCACAGGGGACCAAGCCTTTGGTTTAAAAGTGGCTAAGTTTGTTCAGCCCATGCATTTTCGAGCACTGGGATTACTCATGCTCACTACCGAAAATATGGAAAATGCCATTTTGAAACTCGGCCAATATTCAGCCTTGGTTTCTAACTCTACTCGGGTAAGGCTTGAGCATAAAAGCGACCTGATCGGCTTTGCCATCGAACCTATTCCTAATGTGGAAATTAGCAAGCATGCCATAGACAGTTTTTTTGCCACCTTAAAAATTCACGGGCAAAGAGAATGTGGCTCTACACCGTTTATTGAAAAAGTAGAATTAATGCGCCCCCCCCCTACTTCAAAGGAACCATGGCTAACATTTTTTGAAGCACCTGTTCAATTTGGCGCCAGCCAAAACTGCGTATGGTTACGACGAGAAGTATTAAGACGCTCAAGCATTATGGGAGACGAAAAACTCGCGGCTTATAATGAAAGCGTGGTGCAGGACTACGTAGAGAACTTAAATGTAAAAGGCTGGAGCGAACGAGTTCATCTTATATTACTTAACCAACTAGATAAAAACGAACCCAGCTTAGCGTCTGTGGCCAAAGTATTGGAAGTGGGTGAGCGGACCCTTAGGCGCCACCTCAAAGAAGAAAACAACAATTTCAGACAGCTCTTACAAAGTGCACGAATGGAAATGGCCAATCATTACCTAGTGACATCTGACCTCGCCATGACAGATATTGCTCTTAGGTTAAGCTTTACCGATGCCAGTAACTTCTCCCGTGCTTTTCAGCGCTGGCAAGGCATTAGCCCTTCTGAATATCGTAAACAACACACCAAATAAGCCCTTCATTCTGAAGCAGCCACTTTACAACTGGTTTTCTAGTCTTTTGTTGCCAAATTGGTCTTTAGGGACTGTGCTTTGTCCTACTATGACTAGCAAGGCTTTTAATTCCAGTTACACTCAATGGCACATAATAAAATTAATAATGATAAGTAGAGACCTTTATGCGCCGTTCATATTTATTCGCGCTGCCATTAGTGGCCACCTTAAGCGCCTGTGACAACTCGCCTAAATTAGAAGAAGGCAGTAATGCTCAGGGACACACCGCCCCCACTGCTGTCACGGTGAAAGCCAATCAAGCTGTGATCGCAAAACGCCCTTTTAGTAATCAAGCCGATTTTGAAGATGCAAAGCGCGGATTAATTGCCCAAGATCCCAGCCTACTGACTAAAGACCAAAACGGCTCGACAGTGTGGAACATGCCCTCTTATGACTTCATTAAATATCAAGGTGCCACAGGTGATGCTCCGGCCAGTGTAAACCCAAGCTTATGGCGTCAAGAAGCGCTCAACAATATGCACGGTTTATACAAGGTAAAAGACGGCATCTATCAACTACGCGGATACGACCTTGCCAATATGAGCATAATTGAGGGGGATAAAGGTTGGATATTAGTCGATCCACTGACCGCCAAAGAAACAGCGCACAAAGCCCTTAAATTTGCTCAAAAGCATCTTGGTACTAAGCCCATCACCGCCGTTATTTACACCCATAGCCACATTGACCATTTTGGTGGCATTGAAGGCATTCTTGCCAACATGAGCGAGCAAGAACAAAAAGATCTTCGTATCATTGCCCCTGAAGGTTTTATGGAAGAAGCCACCAGTGAAAACATTATTGCCGGCATGGCCATGGGCCGTCGCGCCTCTTTCATGTACGGGCGCTCACTGGCACACAACGATCGAGGGCACGTGGGGACCGGTTTAGGTAAAGGACCGGCTTTTGGTCGTTTTGCATTACTGCAGCCCACTGAATTAGTGGGCGAAACCGGAAAAACTCTAAACATTGATGGTGTACCGTTTGAATTTCAATATGTACCCGGCTCTGAAGCCCCAGCTGAATTTACTTTTTATCTGCCTGAACATAAAGCCTACTGCGGGGCTGAAATGTTATCGCGGAACATGCACAACCTTTACACCTTACGTGGTGCCAAAGTACGTGATGCCAACATTTGGAGTGGTTACATAATAGAAGCCCGTGACATGTTTGCACAAAGTGATACTTACTTTGCCAGCCACCATTGGCCAATGTGGGGCACTGAAAACATTCAAGAATTCTTAACCCAACAAAGCGATACCTATAAATACATTCACGATCAAAGTGTGCGTTTATTTAATGCGGGTAACACCCCTAATGAAGTGGCCGAGCAAGTGAATTTGCCTGCAGGCTTAAACACCGCATTCCATAACCAAGGTTACTACGGTACTGTTAAACACAACGCCAAAGCGGTTTATCAAAATTATTTAGGCTGGTACACCGCCAACCCCGCTAAATTAGATCCATTACCAGAAACACAAGCGGCAAAACGCTACATGGAAATGATGGGCGGCGTTGAAACGGTTATCACCAAAGCACAAACCGCATTTGATGACGCTTCTCAAGGCGACGTTGAAAAAGGCATTAAAACCTACCGCTGGATTGCTGAGCTATTAAACCATGCGGTATTTGCTGAACCCGATAATGGTCAAGCCAAAGCCTTATTGGCCAAAGTTTATGATCAATTGGGCTATCAAGCAGAATCAGCCCCTTGGCGCGATGTGTATTTAAGCGGTGCTTACGAATTGCGTCACGGCGCCCCTGAAGAAGGTATTTCTGTGGCCATTATGGAAGGTATATTACTGAAAACCCCAGTTCAAAATTTCTTTGAATCCATGGCGGTTCGTTTAAATGGCCCTAAAGCAGAAGGTAAAAAACTGGATATTAAAATTACCTTTACCGACTTAAATGAAAGCTACTTATTAAGTTTGAATAACTCAGTGTTACGCCATACTAAAGTAAACAAAGATACTAAAGCAGATGCCACCTTGAACTTAACTCAGCCACTATTTGTAAACATCATCATAGGTGAGGCGGGTATAAAAGATACTTTGTTTGGCGATGACCTATCGGTTGAAGGCAGCAAGTTAGATTTAATTAGCTTCTTTGGATTATTAGATCGTCCTCGTGGCGCCTTTAATATCGTGACGCCATAGAAAGCTCCTAAGATAGACTGCCTTTTTTAATCCCGCTTAGCGGGATTTTTTTTTGCCTATTGAAAATATTTTTAAGTACCTCTGATACCTTCGCATGAGTATTACGACCATCTTGTTCTTATAAATTGACGAACCCCAACCACTCTATTATTTTCGCCACCCATATCAAACGGGAATGATAATCATTATGAATATAAAGCTGCACGCTATTTACTTTTTCTTGGCCTTCACCATGCAGTTCCTCTCTTGGAAGATCCCCTTTAGGGAGCAAGTTAAAAGCAATGAAAAATCCTGGGATTTATTATCAATCGTTGCAGGTGAAGTATATTCCTTAATTTATATCGCCCTCATTGGTACTCCGGTCTTTTTACTTGCAACTCACGAAACGGCCTTAATAGAGTGGCGAGAATTTGTTGGAAGCTGGAATCCAATTTTTTCTGTAATGACTCAATTAATTTTGATCGATTTTCTACTGTATTGGGTACACCGCTCCCTACACCATCAATGGTTATGGAATGGGCATGCTTTTCATCATTCGTCTAAACATTTATGGTGGATGTCAGGGCTAAGGGCTTCCCCGATACACGTGTTGATGATGGGCTTACCTTTTAGCTTTGCTATCATAATATTTCCCACACCTGAAGGAGCTCTCATCACCAGCATGGCATTATGCCTAGGCATCGCTAATCAGCACTGGTTACATTCAAATATTAAGGTACCTTTTGAAAAACATATTGAGTGGCTATTCGTAACCCCAAGATTACATTTTGTGCACCACAGTAAGAAGCGTGAGTTTTCTGACAGTAATTATGGATTCATATTTTCTGTTTGGGATAGAGCCTTTGGCACATTAACCTCACCAGAAAAGGTTTCGATTAATGAGCCTCTGGGTTTAAATTATAAAAACTCTAATACTCGACTCATTTTAGGATTACCACCAAAAGCAAAACTGAATATCACTCAAAAAGGGCAAGCTACAGAGTAAGTTATTTAAGAACTCCCATTGAATCATTTGAATAGGAAAGCCGTATCTAACAATTTATAGGACGGCTTTACACATTAACTATCCACTTCCGAAAAGAGGCTGTCACTAACTCTATTTTAAAGACCTTAAGCTTCGACCGTATTCTCAAATTTGGTAACTGGACCACTACAACTCCTTACCAAAATAACTCCGTGCCATACCTGTTTTTTTCATCCACACCCTTAAATAAATTATTCTCTACTCCTCATTCCTTTTGCGAATTATTAGAAGCTAATTTTTTGTTTAAAAGTAACACTCATAAAACCCTCTTATCTCTTGACTCAATTATCCAAAACCTATATTTTCGCCCTTTAAAGTTAATAAGAATGATAATCATTATGAATATAGAATTCCTAGCCTTTTACTTTTTATTGGCCTTTACTGGCCAATTTATTTCTTGGAAATTCCCCTTTAGAGAACAAACCGAAAATAAAGAAAAACTTTGGGACTGCTTGGCCATTCTTTCTGGCAGAGTATTTTCCATAGGATATATCGCTTTAATTGGCGCGCCGGCATTTTTGCTGTTGACTCATGAAACCGCACTGGTTCAATGGCGAGAAATTGTTGAAAGCTGGAACCCTATATACGCCGGTATCGCGCAATTTTTACTCATAGACTTTTTACTGTATTGGGCACATCGCTCCATGCATCACCAAAGGTTATGGAATGTCCATGCCTTCCACCACTCCCCTAAACACTTGTGGTGGGGAGCAGGCCTTAGAGCATCTCCTATCCATATGCTGATGAACAGCATTCCCTATACCCTGGCAGCGGTTATGTTTCCCACTCCGGAAGGGGCACTTATAACCGCTATTGCATTGTTTCTAGACATTGCTAATCAGCACTGGATACATTCAAATATTAAAGTTCCATTTGCCAAATATATTGAATGGATATTCGTAACACCACGACTTCACTTTGTTCATCATAGTAAAAAACGTGAATTTTCAGACAGTAATTACGGCTTTGTGTTTTCTTTTTGGGATCGATTTTTTGGAACACTCACAAATCCGGAAAAAGTTTCTGACAATGAAGTCATTGGTTTAAATTACAACAACACCAATGCTCGTCTATTTTGGGGAGTGGGCCCTAAAGTTAAGCTCAAAGCACCGCAAGCTGAACAGGCCATGGAATAAGTCCCTGTTATTAGTACCCAGTAAAAATATAAAAGCCGAGCTAAACACTGTTTAGCTCGGCTTTTTACCTAAGGGGCTTAGCAGTACGAAACCCCTTTCATTTTTAGTTATAGTTTTTCTTATTAGGCGCTCGTTTCTTTTGGTCTTTCAAAAAACGATAGCCTGCCCTTTTTATTAGATAACTCCACCGTCTCTCCAAAACTAAAACCATATTGCTCGGCACGCTTTAGTATTTTGTCGTTACGAGAATCCGGCTCACCCACTATTCTCAAATGTTCATCATGGGAAAATATAAATCCCTGAATAACAGAGTAGAGTTTGGTGGCAAAGCCTTTAATACGAATATTTGATGGGCCCACAAAAACATGAAAACCAATATCACCCTTTAACACCTCATATTTAGTGCCAATCTCTTCATGGCGAGGGTCATACAATTGAAAGAAACAAATCGGTGTGCTCTCCAGTCTAATCATATAAGTATTTTGATGACGTTGAGCGTCAATGTACTCATACACGAGCTCGACATCCTTTTTCTCATAATCTGTCATCCCCCAAAATTTCGCACGATCTTGAGTGACCCATTCATGAATGAGAGCAACATCATTTTCTAGATTCAAACCATCAATTGATATTTCACCAAGCCCTTTAACAGCATTTTTTTGTGGAGCAGGTTTGCTATTCTCAACCTTTCGAGTTTCTTCCAGTGTCAATTTATTCCAGTCAGTGACAATGGGTACAAGCTCACCTCGTCGCCAATATTCAAACTGATCGGAAAAGTGCTTATTATCAGGGTCACCCGAGGCACCAAATTGTGAAACCCACAGACTCTTACCCACATCACTTATATCCCAAACATAACGAGCTACGGGGGCTCTCCAACAGCTGTGAGTGATACCTGGAAGACTATAAGATGAAAGAACACAATCGTGATCACCGCCAATACCTTGCCAAATCTTAATGTCATCACCAGATAACGTCGTCCAAGGTGTGATGGTATGAAGATCTCCCCAGGGGACAGTTAAATCATCTTGTTGTGATAATTCTATGAGTGATTCTCTAGCAATGGCCTTTATTTCAATACCAGAAATACCTTTAATAAGAATATTATCTAGTGCAAAAGCAATTCTAGATTTAAGGCATAACCACGGTGTAAATAAGCTTGAGTATTTATTTTCAGTTAAAATTCCAGCAAGGCTTTTCAACTCGGGAGCTTCATAAATTCTATTAACAATTAAAGCCCTTAATTTAGAAAAAATCGCAGGTTCAGTACTTCCTGCTTCCATATGAAAGTCCCAGTTAACTAACCTATTCACCAATACTAAAGCAGCTTCAGGAAGGTCTTTTTGGTCTCTCAATAAATCAATTATAATATGTGCGCTGGCAAGATAGCTGTCAGTATGGATGCTCTCCATATCTTTAGCTGACCAGTTATTTTTCGAGTTAATGATTTCCTTAATGCGATTGGTACGGTGAGCAGCAGAAAAATCATTGCCCATTTTTGCTGCCAAACCTCGCTGATTTGCCATAACGGCAACACTTTTTTCATCATTCGAGGAATCACCTTTTATGGTGTCAGTCCAATCTGTATTGGCATCCCAGGCGGGCACCACCCTGTTAAAGTTATTCTTAGGTCGATCAGGAACCAAACCCACTACCTTATGACAGTAACCCCCTTTTTGATCTGAAGCTTGCAACACATTGACTGGCTCTACCCAAGGCTCAAAGGCTTGCTCCACATCTTCTACCGATTCTGCATGCAGTAAACCCATTAAACTGTCGAAGCCAGATTTAAAAAACTCTCGGGTAGGAAGACGAATACTAATGGCTAGGTTTTCAACGTTGGCTTCTATAATTACCGGGCCACGCTTAGTTTCCAACACATTAATTTCAACCGGCTCTTCATCGCGTACCTCGATAATTTCGATGGTGGCTTCAACTTCTTCTGGCCCATCAGGTCCTTCACAAAAATAGGTCTCTTCTTTACAAGTGATTTTTTCAAAATATAAATCTTGATAATTGGCCATGGCGTTAGTGATAGACCAAGCGACCTTTCCGGTATGCCCAAAGTGTGCGATACCCGGAATACCCGGCACGGCAAAGCCCACCACATCATATTCATCACAAGACAAACGCACTTGCTGGTAACAGCTTGGTAGTTCCACAACACGATGAGGGTCTCCTGCTTGTAAAGGTGAGCCTGATTCGGTTTGACTACCGGGAATATACCAGCCATTGCTATTGGCACTGGTAAAATCCTCCGACGAGAAACAATCTAGATAGTCTTCTCCTAGTCTATTTATCAGTTCTTCTTTCCAAAGTTTACTGGCGAAGCCACCCATTAATATGTGGGTTGAAAACCAAACACTGATAGGCGTCCAAGGCTCCCATGGTTGAGCGCTGATACCATGTTCATCAAATGCACTGGCTTTGCATTTTCCCACAGCGCCATTAATGCCTTTTACAAATGACAGAACCCAATGTCGTGTTTTAGGGTTCAAATTCTGATAGCAGATTCGGGCTGTCTCATCAATTTTTGTTCTTCTGGCGAACTTATCCCATTCAAGGTGTTCACGCCCTAAAAATGAGGCGCTGGTGCCTTTGGCTCTCTGCCTATCCACCTCAATTTGCCAACCGCGATCTAGGGCGACGTTGTAACCTTGCGCATAAGCTAATTCAGTTTCAGAATCTGCTTTTAAATGGGGGATACCCCATGTATCTCGATAGGTGCTAAATGGCATGGTCATTCCCCTTTTTATCAGTAAACATAGTATCTAGGCCGTTTGATGTTTTTGTAATTTCAATCTATTGCTCTAATTGGGCATTAGAGTTTCAGTATTTATTCAATTCTCTTAACTAACTATCCAGTCACCTGAATGGCTTCTTCCAAATCTACGGGATCGGTTAATTTTGATTCTTCAAGTATTTGTAAGCGCCGGCGCTTAGCCTGTTTCTTTTCGCGCCTAACCCACCACATGTAAACACCTGTAACACTTAAAATAAGTGGTATTAAACCCACAAGGCACCAAACAATACGGACAAACAGCCCTCCAAATAAACCAAAGTGTAACGGCCTGAAGGAATCTAGAAATGCATTTAAAAATGAAGCGTTGCGAATGTCATAATCTGAAATAAACTCGCCACTTTGTCGATTGAAACTCACAGTACTGGCATATTCACTGTTTAGCGGGTTACCAGTTTTTACATCACCATAAAGGGTAAACTGTAATCCATCTTCATACGGGAAGGTTATATAAGTAGTTTTAAAATTAACTAATTTATTCTGTGCCTGAACCATTAAGGCATCGATAGAGATCTCATCATTGTATAAACGCTCCTTCATGACAAAGTGCATTTCTTTCTGTTTATGTTCTTGTTCATGTTCTAACTCGTGAAGATAGTGAGTAATATTCCAATAACCGCCGGTAATGCCAAAAATTAAAAATACCGGTGCACTTAAAAATCCCACCTGTTTATGAAAATCACTAAAAAACAATATACGCCTCGCTTTCCAGCGTACTCTAAATAGGGTTTTCCAGAATTTCTTGTATATCATTAAACCTGTCACACCCAACACTATTAAAAACAATGAAAAAAGTGTGGTAATGAGTAAACCGGTATCATCTAACAAAAAAGCCACATGCAGTTCTAGCAGCCAATCGGTGAGATAATCATCTTTTAGCGCAGGCTCTGATAATATATCGCCGTTATAACCATTCAGATAAATATGCTTCCAAGTATCCGTACCCTTCTCCATTAGATAAACCACATCGCTTCGCTGGGTGTTTTGAAACAATACCCAGCCAACAATTTCTCTATTGGTAAATTGATCATTTACCTTGTCCTTTAACACATCCATGGACAATCGTTTCTCTTCCTCATTCACTGTTACCATATGTGGGCGAATAAGGTTTTCAAACTCGTACTTAAAAGTCAGGAGACTGCCGGTTAAGCATATAACCAACAAAGGAATAAAGGCCACCAGCCCCACCCAGCCATGTATTTTGAATAGGTTTTTATTGTTCATTTAATTAACCATAGTTATCTAGTTTATTGATAAGTTAGGAATAAAAAAGACCATTAGCCAAATGGCTAATGGTCTCGACTTGATTTTACAATAGGCAACTATTAGTTATAAAGATCAAAGAAACCCTTAACAGTTTTACCTTCAATCTTGGCGCCTTTCACAGCAGTGGCTGTTTCTACATCCACTTGATAAACATAAGCGTCATCTGCAGATTCAATGCTTACGTATATTTTTCCATCAATAATATTGATAGGTGAGGTATAACGTTTCGCATGCAGTGGGACGTCAGTGACATCCGTTACAGTTTTTTCTACGAGATCAATCACTACCAGCTTTTGATTAAAGAAATTTCTTCCGTACGCTGCCCATATACAAGCGTTGTCATCGTCTGGTGATACCGCTTTACATTCATCTTCATTTATAAGAATGCGAGCGATAGCCTTATTCCCACTTACATAATCAAACCAAAAAATGGTGCCACCATCAGTGGCCTCTGCAATGTCGAAGAAATAATTTTCATCAAATTCAGTCTCACCATTGGCGATCTTTAAAATACCAGAAGGTTTCGTTGAGGCAGGGTTAAAGCCACCAGAAACAGTACCGTTTGAATAAGAATAAATATCACCACTATCGGTTGTAATTAAACTCGTCGTCATACCATTCACCCCTATATGGCTAGTACGGGTATCACTAATCACCTTCAAAGGCTCTGCACCATCTTCCAGTGGATAGTCGTAAACGGCAACATAAGCTGTATCTGCATCCGGCGTTGCGTAATTTCCTGAATCATTTAATTTATGAAATGGTACAAACATTTTGTCGTCACGAACTACTAGAGCTGTTGCCCAGCCAACAGTGCCACCACCTGGTACACCAGTATCCTCATCATGTATTGTGTAATTCACTTTCTTAGTTGCAAAACCTGTTGCAGCATCTACGGTATATAGTAAACGTGTGTCATGGCCCGTACTTGGTGAGTCTGTAGCTAGTAGAGTTTCATCACCAATGGCACCAAACATAACCAATGGTTTATCAAATAAAAACGTGGCTAACTCTGATACTTCATTGTCACCATTCACTGCATAGGATTGTGTTGTAAAGTTAGTGTAACCCGTTACAAACAAAGTGTTACCCACATTGTAAAAGAAATTCCAGCTCAACTGTTCGTACCCAGTTCCTTGAGCAGACAAAGTACCTTCCATAATACTTTCTTGAGTCACTAAATACTCTGCTTCATTACTATCTGACCCTGCTGTTGACTTGAAACCATAACTAAACATTGACACTTCTGGTTCGGGATTAGGATCTGGCGCTACGATAGGATCCGTTCTTCCATCTGTATCTACATCACTATCACTATCACTACCACAAGCTGCTAATGCCATAGAAGCAATTAGCATCCAGACCATATTTAGTTTTTTCATTTTTTTTCCTTTTTGGTTGGTTAATTGAAATATCTGAACTTCACATAAAAAGCTCGGCCAGGTTTTTGAATATTAAAATTATCAAAAACGGCCTCATCAAAAATATTATTTATCGTTAAGGCTAGATTGTATTTTCCCGCAGCGAAGGAATAATCAATGTCAAAATCATGAGTTAACTGACGGGGAATTATCTTTTTATCATCTGGATTCCCTGAGCTTTCTGAAAGCAGGAAGTAGCTATGAACATAGTCTGTTTGCCAATTGATATTTATTTCGTTGTAACTAGGTGTATTAATTTTTACACCTGCACGGAAGTTGGCAAACAGATATGGCTCATTGGTTAAACGATCACCATATTGTCCATTAACACCTCCGTCACTGGTTGTCCGAGCTTGATCTGTCATATCTTGATAAGTGGCATTGACGCTCAAGGAATATAGGCTGCTGGTTAACAGGGAAAAAGATGTTTCTAATCCCTGAATTTTTACCTTGGTTAGGTTTTCATATCTTCCTGTTGGGCCGCCATCACTATTGAACTTAATGAAGTTGTCAGCTTTTCGGTAAAATGCATTTATCTCTGAATTAATATATATATCGCTAATCGAGGTGGAAGATAACAACCCTAAATTTAAGTTATTGCTTTTTTCTGAAGTTAAGTCTGGATTTGTAAGTATATACTTACCACTGCCAAGTAATTCATCTGCTTCAGGTAAACGATAAGCCTTTTCATAAGAAGCCTTTATTTGGGCACTAGAATTCAAAACAAAATTAGCAGTAGCACCATAGCCTGTTTCAGAATCATTAGATTGATGCTCTATTATTCCATTTTGAAAATCATCTTTTAGATCTTCGTTCACTTGAGCATCAAACCAGTATTGCTTAGCAAAAGTAGTAACAGACATCTTTTCATTTTCACTCTTAATCAAGTAAGAAAGACCCAATACCGCTTTAGTTATCTCATTTGTATCAGTAAACGAATCATTCGTTATATCTATTTCATCGTGACCAGAGCGACTTAAGTCATTTACTGATAGATTCGCGCTTACTAAATGCAAATCATCAATTGAGTAATTAATGGAGACATTACTCCTAATAACTTCATCTTTTCGCTCAAATATGGATAGGTTAAGAAACTCTCCCTGATTATTTGAATTGTCTGTAAAGCTACCATCCCATTTGTAATCCCGTGATTCAGTATCATAGGTGGTTTCGGTAATCTCACCTGCTAACAGGTAACTTTTAAGGTTTAAGCCACCAAAGGTTTCTCTATAAGTGACTGAGGCCAATAAAGTATTATTGCGAGTATGAAGCGCACCAAAAACTTTATTAATAGAGGTATCAGGGTGCTGTTCGTTGTTGCGGTTTTCGGCATATGTAATATTTAGTGATAACTCATCAGCCAAGTCAGAATTTGCGACCCCGCTTTTAATACTAAACATTCCTGACCAGTACTCATCATGAAAACGCTTTGCTCTTTCTGTTCCTATTACGTTATTTAATTCATCTGTTGCTAGAACTTCATCCATGTAGTAGTCGTTATCAGATGAATTATAAAAAGAAGATATGCGTAGGAAACGCCCTTGATCATCTGAGCTGTGAGAAAACAAAGATGCGCGCTGCGTATTAAATGAGCCTGTAGAATACGCCACATCAATAAAGTCTTCGTCTAATGCGGGCGTGGTAATATTGATGGCGCCACCCAATGCATCGGCACCCAATGAAACTGGGACAACTCCTTTATAAATTTCAATGCTTTTAATGAGATTAACGGGGAAGTTGTCTAAAGTAAGTGCTGACCCAAAACTCTCCATGGGAATACCATCTATAAAATAGCGAACCTGATTTTCTGACAGCCCATTTAGCGACAGCTTGAACTTGGAGCCCAGTCCACCGTTTTCACGAATTATGACTCCCGGTGATGAGTTTATAAGTTGATTAATATCCTTGCTGGAATTTAGAAACTCCTCTGTATTGATTTTATCTACATTAAACCCAACTTCAGATAAGTTTTGTTCAATCTGTCCATCTTTGACTGTTATTTTTCCCAGCTCCACAGCTTGCTCTTGCTCAACGCTAGTAATCTCATCAGCAATTCCGAGCTGTGGAATAGAAAGTAGTAAACACAACCCGGTCCCCGCCACTTTTGATTGAACATCAAGACGTTTAACCATACTTCGAGCTTCCAGCCACTGCTGCCTAACCATCACCAACATACTCGCATCCATTTCAACTACGCCAACGCCTAAGCATCAACATTCAATTGGTAAACATGGGCAGACCTCAAAAAGTAGGTCCTTCCCTGTGTTTATTTGCGCTACATCTTAATGATTATAATTACCTATTGCAAATGTTAATTATTCTCATTAGCATTAACGAAAATAATAAGTGGGCACATTGCGCCCCGTAAAAATTACTCACAGTTAAGGGGAACGCCATGGGCAGCATGGAAGTTTTAGAATATTTAGATTTTCACACCAGTAAACACGCAAACAATAGCGAAGAACATAACTTCATTTTTAATGAAGACAATCTGCAGGAATATGAAGCCAGCATTTTAAGTGGCCTAGAGCTAATTCAAACTAGCATCGCCAATAATGAAAAGCCTTTTACAGGCATACTGCCTCACGAACTGGCATTAGAATTTGAACATGTGGACCTAAACGCGCCGTTAAATGATGTTGCCTCAGCCCTTGAAGAGGTGAACAAACTTTATTTGAAAGACGCTGTGTATTTTCATAATAAAAAATACCTTGCCCATTTAAATTGCCCTGTTGTTTACCCAGCTATACTCGCCGAACTCATTTTAACCTCCATTAATTCATCCCTAGATACTTGGGATCAAAGTGCTGGTGGCACATTAATAGAACAAAAGATAATCGATTGGAGTTGCCAGCAACTTGAAATGGGCGAAATGGCCGATGGTATTTTTACGTCTGGCGGTTCTCAATCCAACCTCATGGCGCTGCTTTTGGCACGTGATCATTACTGCGAAACTCACTTAGATAATCATTCCATTAAACTGAATGGCCTACCTGAACAGGCCACTAAATTTAGAATATTTACGTCAGAAATGAGCCATTTTAGCGTTCAAAAATCAGCTGCCTTACTGGGTTTAGGTTACAACTCGGTGGTGACCGTTGATTGTGACCACAAATTTAAAATGAAACCTGAGGCATTAAAAAAAGCCATTAAGCGAGCTAAAAATAATGGCTACATCCCCATTGCGGTGATTGCCACCGCTGGTACCACGGATTTTGGCAGCATCGATCCTCTGCACCAAATCGCAGATATATGCCAACAAGAGAATTTATGGATGCATGCTGACGCCGCATACGGCTGCGGTTTAGTGGCTTCTAACACACGCCGCCATTTGTTATCTGGGATTGAACGGGCTAATTCGGTAACACTGGATTATCACAAATCTTTTTTCCAACCGGTCAGTTCAAGTGCTTTTCTTGTTAAAAATAAACAACATTTACACTACGTTACCCATCACGCTGAATATTTAAACCCCCTTAGCGCTCAGCAAGAAGGCACTCCAAATCTTGTATGCAAAAGCTTACAAACCACTCGCCGCTTTGATGCTTTAAAATTATGGTTAACTTTACGTATTATGGGGCTAGAAAAAATTGGCAAGGTGTTTGACCAAGTATGTGCGCTAGCCCGCTCCAGCCATGTACTGTTTTCTCTAGACCCTGACATCGATGTCATTCATCAACCCGAATTAAGCACCCTAGTGTTCCGCTTTAATCCTTCTTACCCAGAGTTAGATGGGCTTACCATCACCGATGGTTTAATCGATGAAAGCAATCAATACATACGTAAAACCATATTCCGTTCTGGTGAAGCGGTGATCGCTGGCACCAAAGTTTATGGGCACTCTTATTTAAAATTCACGCTTCTTAACCCACAAACCAGTCTCACCGATATTCAGGAAGTGCTCAAAATTATTAAGCACCATGGCCTAGAGTACCTAAAGATTCAAAGTGCCAAACACACTCAAGAGATGCTGGAAGGAACACAATAATGTCAAATACCACTTACGATTTTATCGCCGTTGGACTTGGCCCCTTTAACTTAAGCTTAGCTTGCCTAACCGATAACATTAAAGATTTAAATGGGCTAGTACTGGAGCAAAAAGAGCAATTTAATTGGCACCCAGGCATGATGCTTGAAAGCGTTCACTTACAGACGCCTTTCATGTCTGATTTGGTGACTCTGGCTGATCCTAGTCATCCCTTAAGCTTTTTAAATTACATTAAAAAGCAAGGACGTCTGTACTCATTTTACATTCGTGAAAGTTTTTATCTCATGCGCAGTGAATATAACCAATACTGCCAATGGGCTTGCGAACAGGTAAGCAATATTCGCTTTAATCACCGTGTGAGCGAAATTCATTTTGATGAAAATAAGCAATTATATCGGGTAATTTACCAGATAACACAAAACGAAACTAACGGCTCTCACGAAGTGTATTGTAAAAAGCTCATTTTAGGCACCGGCCCAGCCCCACATGTACCTGAATTCTGTAAAGATTTAGGCGATACGATTTTACACTCTTCCGATTACCTTAATAAAAAGCCACAACTTCAAAAGCAAGATAGCATTACAATTATAGGTGGGGGTCAAAGTGCCGCTGAAATTTATTACGACTTATTGCAAGAGATCGAGATACACGATTACCAATTAAACTGGGTCACTCGCTCACCTCGCTTTTTCCCATTGGAATACAGCAAACTCACTCTAGAGATGACGTCACCTGAGTACGTGGATTATTTCTATGACCTACCGAGTGCACAAAAAGACGCATTGATTTCACAACAGCAAAACCTTTATAAGGGTATTAATGCTTCCTTGATTAATGACATTTATGATTTGCTGTATGTCAAACGCCTAGACAATGATTTTGAAACCAATATTTTCAGCAACAGCGCCCTAACCGATGTGAATAAAAGTGATAATGGAAATTTAAATTTATCCTTTTTCCAGCAAGAGCAACAACAGGGGTATTCATTAAGCACGCAGGCCATGGTTTTGGCCACTGGCTATTCAAGCAAGATCCCCGACTTTTTATTACCGATTTCTGAGCGCTTAAAGTGGGATAACAAGGGCCGTTTTGACGTAAATAGAAATTACAGTATTGATAAAAATGGCAATGAAATTTTTGTTCAAAATGCTGAATTGCATAGTCATGGTTTTGTCACACCCGACCTAGGCATGGCTTGCTACCGAAACAGTTGCATTATTCGTGATTTATTAGGGTATGAGTACTACCCCATTGAAAAGCGCATTGCCTTTCAACAGTTTTCAGCACCGACTGATCAAACTAAAGGAAAGGTTAACGCCATTAGCAAGCAGGCTTACACACCTATAACGGAGCCCGCTATCTGATGACGTTAAAACACTGCCTCATTTTACTCACCATAGTGGCGGTCATGACCGACACTATGTTATTGCCCTTTTACCCGCAGTTTTTCTCCAGTGCATTTGATATGCACAGCAGCGAGCATGTGGGCTTTTACATTGCCGCTTGCTGCTTCACGGTGATGCTGGCCTTCCCCTTATGGGCAAGCCTTGCTAAACAGGTAAACGAGTTGCACCTCTGGGTAGTGACCCAAATCATAGCAGGCTGCTTAGGCATGTATTGCTACTACACCACATCATTAGTGGAGTTTTGGATTGCCAGTCTATTAATGTTGGCCTTTAAATCTAGCCTTCTGTTGATCTATCCGTTTGTCATGAGATTAGAAGAAAAAGACAAGCAACTGAGCATAGCCGGATTATTTTCTGTTCTTGTACATTTTGGCGGCATTGGCGGCGCATTATTAGGGGGCATTGTTTTACAAGGATTCAATCCAAAAGACATGTTTCTGATTATGCCGGCATCAGATGCTTTTCAAGTGATGGTTTGCATTTACTTAATCGTAAAATTGAAAGTATCATTTAAAGCGAAAAACTCAGAAGAGCCTGTTCATTCCGAACCCGACACAATCAGTGGCAATAAAGGGTTCCTCGTTAAGTTAGGGCTAATTTCTCTGGTGTTCTATTTTAGCGCTCATTTAATTTCGCCTTTCTTCACGGTTTATTGGCAAGCCATTAGCGCTTGGAATAATGCCCTAATGAGCGCCATTGTTTATGCGATTCCGGCTGGAATTGCACTTGTGTGTTTGGCCTGGACCCATCTTCGTCCGTCAAATTATTCCAATGTGAAAGTTATTAACCAAGCCTTAATAATTGGATTTTTAGGCCTACTTCTTCAAGGCACGCAAGAAGCTTGGCTAGTGATTTTTGGACGCTGCCTATTTGGCTACGCCCTTTATCAGGTAACGGTGCGATTAGACCTAATTTTGTTTAATGTCAGCCGCCCTGAAGACTATGCATCAGACTATAGCAAAATACATGTATACCAAAATATTGGGGTTATTGCGGCCTCCTTCGCCATAGGTTTTATAACCGAGCACCTAAGCCCAAGCCAACCCTTCTTTATGGCCATGGCCGGCTTCGTATTAAGCGCCATTTTATTCAGCTGGGCCTTTAAAAGTGCAGCCGATTCTAAAAGAGAAGTTATCGAAACTAATAGTGAACCGCAAACCATTAACTAGGTCATCAAAACTTAAACCGATTAATCGTTTCGTGACAAGACATAGGAATTTTTAACAACATGACAAACACAGCATTTACAAAAGAAATTGAAGGCCTTGGTGCTTTCACATTAAAAGCGTTTAACTTAGCCGATCACGCACCTATTCTTCACCAATGGGTAACACAGCCTTACGCTAAATACTGGGGCATGCAGGACAATTCCCTGCAACAAGTCACCCAAGCGTATGGTGAGATGATTGAAACAGGTCACACTCAAATATTCATGGGCTATTTGAATGGAGAAGCTGCATTTTTATTGGAGACCTATCAACCAGAACATGAAGATATTAGTCAATATATGTCTCTTGAATACGGTGATATGGGCATGCATATATTAATGGCACCTGTAATTAAACCCGTAGCAGGGTTTAGCTACGGAGTTTTCCAAAGCATTATGCAGTTTATCTTTGAAGAGCTAAAAGCCAAACGAATAGTGGTTGAACCCGACCATAAAAATGAAAAAATCCATCGCCTTAATAAGCAGCTGGGTTTCTTTCACCATGACAAAGTCACCTTGCCACACAAACAAGCTTACTTAGCCAGCTGTACACAATTACAATTTAATAGTGCAGTTAAGCGAAATTGCCTTATTAAAAATTCAGCCCACCATGCTCATCACGATATATATGATCGAAGTAAAAAAGTTAGCTTAATAAGCCAGCCCGATCTAGCCGTTGAATCTATCGATCAAGGCACATGGGCCACTGTAAATAAATTATTATTGTCTAAACAGCTATCTGAATTCAGTCATGAGCGCATCCTTAGCCCGAAGCTTATAAAAGCAAAAGAATTTTGGCAGCACTTTTCGTTAAAGACCACGGATGAAAATATTGAATATCAGTTTCGTGCACAGCTTTTACAGCTTAACCAATGGCATATAGACATTCATTCAATTAAAAAGCTAGCACATGGTAAACCTCAAAAACTGGATGCCATACGATTTACCATTGAATTTCAAGACAAACTCAATATTGACGCTGATAAACTTCCCACCTATTTAGAAGAAATTACCAGCACCTTATGCAGTAGCGCCTATAAACATAATAAACAAGGATTAACATCCCAACAGCTGTGCCATGCGGATTTTCAAGATGTCGAAACGGCAATGAATGAAGGTCACCCTTCGTTTATTGCCAACAATGGCCGCATCGGTTTTAGTGGCGATGATTTTCGCGCTTACGCCCCTGAATCGGCTACCCCTATTACACTTATTTGGTTAGCGGCACACAAAAGCAGAGCTCAGTTCTCTAGCAGTTTTGATCTTGACTACGAAACGCTTTTTTCTCAGGAACTGGATGCCAGCACCCGCGACAACTTTAAAAATACGTTAATCGAGAAAGGTTTAAACCCAGAGAATTACATACTGATACCTGCTCACCCATGGCAATGGTTTAATAAACTGTGCATTGTTTACGCGCCAGATATCGCTTCACAAGATTTAGTCTGCCTAGGTTATGGAGATGACGCTTATTTTGCACAGCAGTCCATTCGGACTTTTTTCAATGTTAGCCAGCCTAGTAAGCGCTACGTAAAAACGGCTTTATCTATTTTAAATATGGGATTCATGCGCGGATTATCTTCTTACTATATGCGCACCACCCCAGAAATAAACGACTGGTTATACAAGCTGGTTAAGTCGGATGGTTACTTACAAACAAAAGGTTTTGACATATTAAGAGAAGTGGCCGCCGTGGGTTACAGCAACCCTTATTACGAAAACGAACTGGTCAAAGATAGCCCATACAAAAAAATGCTGGCGGCACTATGGAGAGAAAACCCAATTGAGCGCCTAGAACCCAATCAACGACTGATGACCATGGCATCTTTATTACATGTTGACCCACAGGGCAGCGCCTTAGCGCACGAACTGATTAAAAGCTCACAATTAACCATAGAACAATGGCTAACTCAGTATTTTGATGCCTACCTAAGCCCATTATTACACTGCTTTTATCAGCATGAATTAGTGTTTATGCCCCATGGTGAAAACCTCATCATGATCATGGAGAATAACACCCCCATTAAAATGCTCATGAAAGATATTGGGGAAGAAATCTGTCTTCTTAATTCCCAACAAGTACTGCCGAACAATGTTCAACGAATCTCGATTAAAATGCCTGAGGAAATTGAAGTACTTTCTATTTTCACCGATGTATTTGATTGTTTCTTTCGATACTTAAGCGATATTCTATATTCTCACTGCAATTTTAAAGAGGATAGCTTTTGGAAGTTAGTGGCTGAATGCATTCAGCAATACCAAAGTAGCCACCCACATTTACAAGCTCGATTTGACAAGCATGATTTGTTTGCAGAAGAGTTCATGCACTCTTGTTTAAACCGCTTACAGCTGGGTAACAACCAACAAATGATTGACCTTGGAGATCCCAGCAACAACCTTAAATTTGCAGGAACCTTGCCCAACCCTATTGCTTTGTACCGAAAAAATCAGACTCAAGCGCACTCCAATTTAAATCAGAGTACAAACTTACAAGAAACTGAACCGGCGTAGCATGAGCCTCTTAATAAAAAACACATCAATAATAGCCTCGACCTCTAACGCCAACGCCCCCCAAGGGGGGCGTTGGCTAATCGAGCACTCACAACAAATTAACCCAAGTTTGATCTCTTTGGAAAGCCCAAGAGCCCTACATTTAAATCCGTCTAATTATCCGTCCGTCATTAAAACTTTACTTGATCATTACCGTGAAGCGCAGCCTAAGGCTGGACGTGATTACTGGACGACTCGAGTTTGGACATTAATCACTTGGCAGCCCGTCTACCTGTGCCTATATTCTGTTCATTTAATGAAGCAGCCAGTAAATTTATCGAAACTTCAGCAACGAGTCATGCAGGCTTCTGTTTATGGCTATAGTTTTGAAAGTAGTGTGGAAACCCATGCAGATTTTCAAAATTCAGAAACCCTATTTCAACGGATGACGCAACAACTTAAAAACATGGTGGATGAATTATTTGAATCCATTAACACTTTAATGCCGTTAAATAAAGCCAACAGCTATGGATTAATCGCAGACACCGTTATGCATGGCTTATTGGCTTTAAAAAAAGCATCACCTTTGTTTGACGATTCAACCCTTATCATAATCGCTAAACAATGGTGCCAAGCTTTAGGGCTGGTTAACCGCAAGGGGCAAGTACTTAGTGAACTAAAGCAAATAGATACCGAATCTCAGCACATTCAACTAGTGCTTAAACGCAAGTCTTGCTGTAAGCACTATTTAGTTGACCCTAATGACTTATGCAGCAGCTGCTCTCGACAATGCTGGCAAACCAGAATTAAAAGACAGAGTCACCTTTGAACTATCAAAGTCGTTAATGAAAAAATAGTGAGATGAAAAGGAAATGACTGTCAGCTTTAACTGCCACCAACACAAATGGGCACATTGCAATCCCCATCTCTAATAGACATAATCGAATTATCTCATTCAATAGAATCTGTCCAATCAAAGTCGCTAACGTTAATGTGCTCAAACTATGGTTCGCTGGCAACTACAATTAGGAACATTTCAATGGATTTTAATCAAGCACAAGCTTACCTACAAAGTAAACCCGAAAGTGAGCTTTGCTACCCATTTGACCCTGATGTATTAGTTTTTAAAATCATGGGGAAAATGTTCGCCCTACTGTCTCCCAATGGTGGAAAAAACCCGGACAAAAGCCCACAGATGAATTTAAAATGCGACCCTTTGCATGCTCAAGAATTAAGAGATGTCTTTGATGCGGTAATCCCTGGCTACCATATGAACAAAAAGCATTGGAATACCATTATATTAAACAACTCAATTCCTAGTTCAGAAATAGAACGCATGATTGATCACTCATATACATTAGTAGTGAAAGGTTTAAGAAAGGCTGAGAAAAGTCAGTTACAGTTACTTTATTCAGATGAGCAATTATTTAAAAATTAACCTGATTGAAATAACTCAATTCATTTAAACATGTCTTTGTCTACGAAACGCTCAACTATTTTTGCTAATTCTCCACTTTGCTTCATCCTGTAAATTTCAATATCAAACTTAATTGCAAAATCTTTTTTATATGGGTAATTTTTTTGTGCGTTAATATCTGTGTACCCTAAGTAGGCTTCATTGGTGCTTACCACACTTAAATAATTTAAAGTGTGCTTAACATTTAGAGATTTAAACCCTTCTGATTTACTTTGTTTGGCAAAAAACCAATTAAATGGCAAGGCAGCGCTCACCGTGCAATCATGACGGGCGGTGACTAATAAATTGATAGCCACTTCAATAGAGTTAACAAGGTTTACAGTAATTTCATTGCGTTTCACCATGGCATTAAACTGCTCTCCTGCCCGGCCGTCCCCTCTCCACATAACAAAGGACAAACCCGCAAAGTCCTCAGGGTATCCATTAACACTCTTTACTTTCACCGTATCATTGCAAATCACCACATCTTGTTGCGTATATAGTGGAAATGAATAGGGCCATATATAAGGCCGCTTAGGCGATTGCTCGGTAAGCCAATCATGAGCGTGAAAATAGGGAGGCAATATGGCAAACGCCTCGCCTGTTTTAGCCAAATGCTTGGCTCGCTCCCAAGGCAGTACGATTAATTTTAAAGAATAATCAGGCATGCGAGAGACTGCAGCCCTTACTAGCTCTATGTATAAGCCGGTCAGCTCATTCTTATCATTACGATACGCATACGGGGGCAATACGTCGTAGGTATAGATCTCGACCTCTTGCGCGGCGGCGGCTAAAGACAGCCAAGCATAAAATACCAATATCACTGCCCAGCCTATTTTCACACGCGCTCCCAGCCCCATTACCTGTATCAAACAGTTTAGTCGTTAATTCAATGGCTGTTAGGCATTCACTCTTCGCCTTGCCTGCTTTAAAATGCGTCAAATTACTTCTTTAGAGCAATACGATGGCCTCACTTCAAGATCAACTCCTTAAAGCCGGTTTGGTGAATAAGAAAAAAATCAAACAAGCCGAGCGCAACAAACAAAAAGTGGCTAAGCAAGTGCGCCAAGGTGAAGACGTCATTGATGAAGCGAAGGCCTCTGCTGAAGCCTCTCGATTGGCCAAACTAGAAAAAGATAAGCAGCACAACGAGAAAATAAAGGCAGAGGCTCAAGCAAAAGCCCTTCAAGCGCAAATAAAACAGCTTATATTAGGACACGGCATTGACCGTAAACACGGCGACATTGATTATAATTTCACCGATGGCACCAAGGTTAAACGTATTCAAGTGGACAGCCTTATGCAGCACCAATTAAGCCGAGGCATGTTGGCCATCGCGAAAATTGCCAACGACTATTTTGTATTACCAGGTGTGGTTGCCCAAAAAATACGTGAACGAGATGAAACGTCCATCGTTTATCAAGCTGACTTAACGGCTCAAGAAGCAATTGAAGAAGATGATCCTTACGCTGATTATCAAATTCCTGATGACCTAATGTGGTAACCCACCCACCTAAGGCTTTTGCTTTTTTGCTGCAAAAGCCTTCAAGTTTGAGACTTCTTTGATGATACTTCGCGCCCTTAGCTTTAATTTACTGCCTTTTATTTTAATGGCTGCTTTTTCCTTGCCAAGCTATTCAAGCTCATCAGTCTGGAAAGTCACCCATCAAAAACAGCACTTATATTTAGGCGGAACGGTCCATTTATTAGCAAAAAGTGATTACCCTTTGCCCCCGCAATTTAATACCGCCTATGCGCATTCAGCTAAATTAATACTCGAAGCCGACACATCAAAAATGCAGCACCCTGATTTTCAGCAAGTCATGATGCAACAAGCCATGTACCCAGCAGGGCAAACCATTCAATCAAAGTTAACGCCCGACACCTATCAAGCCCTTAAGCAACATTGCATCAGCCGAAATTTAGACATTGATCACCTGGGTAAATTTAAACCAGGCCTTTTATCAGTCATACTGACCATGACCGAGTTAAATAAATTAAACATAACCAGCCTAGGGGTCGATGATCACTTTGATCAGAAAGCCAAGCAGCAAAAACGCCCCATGGGCTACTTAGAAAACCTAAAAGATCAACTCTCTTTGATTGCGAATATGGGCAAGGGACAAGAAGATAATTTTATTCAATACACCCTAGAGGAAACCAACCAATTAGAAGCTATGTTTAATAAATTAAAATCCACCTGGCGCTTAGGAGATATGAAACAACTAAATGACATCGCCATTGTGCCTTTCCAACAACACTTTCCTGATCTTTATAAAGCCTTATTGGTCGATAGAAATAACAATTGGCTGGTACAAATAAAACACATGTTAGATACAAAAGAAGTGGAGTTCATATTGGTTGGCGCGCTACATATGGCCGGCGAAGATGGCTTAATCCAGCAGCTTAGAAAGTCTGGTTACCAGGTTGAACGTCTACCTTAATAAGTGACATAGCCACAAACTGCTTTAATCAAGGCGCTCAAGTGCACTAGGTACTTCTTCTACTTTTAACGGTGCACAATAGGCATTGCCTTGATATCTGTGCACCCCCAGTTCGTTCAGCATACTCACACTCTCTTGATCCTCAAGCCCTTCTGCCGCCATAAATATTCCTAAACGATGACAAAAAGCATTGGCTGCTTGCACAATCGCTTGATTGGCTACGTCTTTTTGCAAATTTTGAGAGAAAACTCGGTCTAATTTCAATTCTTGAATGGGGTTATCTTTAATCAATAATAAACCCGCACCGTGGCCGCCGAAATTTTTAACCGACAGCACCACCCCCAATTTGGTGAGGTTTTTCAAGCTAGCCCCTATGGGTGACAACCCACCCTTTTTAAAGGCGGGCTCAGGCATCTCTAAAATAAGATTACTGGGCTTTATGGCGTAAAGCTGAAGCTCTTCTTCTAGTAGCCCGATAAACCCAGTGGTGAGCATGTTGTCCAGCATTAAATTAAGGTGCAGCTTAAAGCCGTATTGATTTTGCCATTGAGAATACTGAGCAAAGGCTTTATGCAAAATAAATTGATTTACCTTTTGTCCAAGCCCCATGTTTTCAATTTGAGACATGCAATACAAAGAAGACAAAGGCTTATCATCAATAGTTGGCCACTGAATGAACACTTCCATGCCTGAAATTTTGCCATGGTCACAAATGGGCTGATAACGTAATTCAACTTGCTCATGGGCAATTAATTTTTGCAATAAGTGAGGCGTGCTTAATCTTTTTAAGGAGTGTCGATCTTCATTTGCTGCGTATAACTCTACACCTGTGCGATTTCTTTTCGCTTTGTACATGGCCACATCAGCAAATTGAATAAGTGAATCAACATTTTCACTGTGTTCTGGGCAGCTGGCAATGCCAATACTGATGCCCATTAGCATATCGTTATTTTCTATTTCAAAGCTGTCCTCCATGGCCTTTAATATTTTATGGGCAACAGATAAAGCATGATCACTGCCTGTTTTTGGCAACACCACTGCAAACTCATCACCGCCCATGCGGCATAGGGTATCACTGGCTCTTAATTGGCTTTGTAGCCTAGGCGCCACCATTTTCAAGGCATGATCTCCCGCGTGGTGACCTAGCGTGTCATTGATATATTTAAAGCCATTTAGATCCATCACCATAACCGAAAATATGTCGTTATCACGTCCTCTGGCAGCATAGGTATTGGCCAGCACGTAGAACATCTGCTTACGATTTGGTAAACCCGTTAGGGCATCATGCAGCGACTGTTTTTCATATGCCGTAGCTGCTTGTTGGATGCACTCCAAGCTAGCAAGGCTCATTTGGCTCACCAAAAATACGAATACCCCTCCGCCACAGAAAATAGCCGATAACACCACATCAATAAAATTAGCGTCTGATTGCCATAAATAGGTTAAAAAATAGAGGTAGCCTAAAACGAACAGCCAATTAAGCACGTAAACAATGCGCCAACCCAGCTGCTGACCTGTTTCATAATGACTGGTCTTGGTAAGAGGTAGCAGTGATCCACACAAAGCCAATAAGCCCATGGCCACTAATACGATGGCAATTAAGTTCATGGCGTCTCATATCAATGCTATAAGCCTAGTATAGACAGCTTCTGGGCTAACATGACTTTAGGGCGATATTGAGTTCGTTTAATCTAGACGCCCGACACGCTAAAGATTGACCCAAACAAGGCCCTAGGTTAAAACTATTAATAGCCTACAGGGCACCGCCTTAAAATAGACTAACCATGATAATGGAAGCATCATATGAAGATACTGAGCTACATAGCCGCACTGATTCTTGTTACCGCCTGCGCTTCAGCCCCTGAGAGCAAACCAGCACCCGCGCCCCACTCTACAGATAGATCTGATCAAGCTTATGAAGAGCTCGACAAAGAAATGAACAAATAACCCATCGCCCTGGGCAAGATCAAACAGTCTGCCACAAAAATGTATGGTTCCCCTCATGATTGCAATCACTATTTCCAATGATGAGGTGGTTTGCGCTAATGTATTCGGAGTCTTGTTGAGAAAGTTTCCTTTCTCGCTCCACGATGAGCATCCGCGCCAGATAGCCCTTAAAAAAACCGACAGTTTTTAAAAACTGTTTTTTGTGACAGGTTCCTATCTGGCTGGTTTAACCGTTTTCATCATCTTTCATAGTGCTTGCAAACTCGGTTGTAAAGCATTCACGTTAAACGCCCTACTGTTTCTTAGTACCGACCACGCGATTCTGGCCAGTTTATTAGCCAGCGCCACACAGGCCACATTAAACGATTTACTCAGCCTTAATTTTCGTACCCACTG
>OJDR01000048.1_pt1 | contig 57036 bp, 56 predicted proteins | sample 1593081 | NCBI WGS metagenome assembly OJDR01 (sample SAMN05416873, study PRJEB24817) | seawater metagenome | isolation source: Sea water | place: Canada:Atlantic | collected 2013-11
GTATATGCGCCATCTTGGCATGATTGCCACCGATGCTTTATGTATAGGTGATGGCTCTCCTGCAGTGGCATTTTTACGATTAGATCTTGGTTCAGAGTTAGCCGATCACCATACTATTGTTATAGGTAAAGGAGGCGGCGATGGCTATTTGCATAGTGCTTATGAAGTGGTGGATGTGGATGCCGTAGCCCAGGGTCAACAATATTTAAAAATGAAGAAACACAAACATGTGTGGGGCATAGGCCGTCATATATTGGGCAGTCAATTATTTGATTACTGGCATGATATTAGCGGGTTTGAATTTGAACATTATGCCGATGGCGATGTGTTTACTTCTGAAAAAAACACCGAATATCATCCACTTGATTCTGGCAATGTTTATGCGTGGGGAGACGACTTACCAAAAGGTTTTTTTGCTCTTACATTCTCTCAGGTTACGGGAATAGTAAAAGGACTGATAAAAGGTGATGTGACCATTCCTTGGATTAAAGAAGCCAAGAAAGCCATTTCGCGTCCAGCACGCCCATGGTTATAAGCGTAATAATTAAATTTTAACCTCTCAGTAATATAATAAAGGTAGTCAATCATGGGCACGTCAATTGTAAAGTTCCAGAAGAATAATAGCGAAAATACTTCGTGGGGAATTCTGAATGGAGAAGTAATTAATAAAATTAGTCTTGAATTTATTGATCATAAAGCGCTTATGGATTGTTATTTAAATGAAAGAGAAAAATTTGACCAAGCCATTGAAAAAAATGACATTTCTCAAAATAGCGTGATATTCCATTCTCCCATATCTCGTAATATTCAGCTTTTTGCCCAAGGCGTGAATTATATTGAGCACCGAGAAGAAGGTGGTTTACAAACCAAAGGTGACGAAGAGGCTTCTTTTTTTGCTAAGTCACCCTCGAGTATTAGTGGGCCTAACGATGATATTGTTCGTCCGGAGGATTGCGAGCTACTCGATTACGAAATTGAGCTGGGAATATTACTTAAAAAAGAACTGCATAAACACACAAAAGTAACCGATGCCACATTAGGTGATTATATCGGTGGCTTATTTTTATCTAATGATGTGTCTTCACGGGACAACATGTTTGGTGCCCCCATGATGCAATGGTATCGCGGTAAGAGTCACCGTACATTTTGCCCTATAGGTCCTGTGCTTTATATGTTGGACAAAGGGGATATTAGTCAGCTTTATAATTTACAGCTGACGTTAAAAATGAACGGTAAAGTGAAACAAGACTCGGTAACGTCACAGTTAATGCACAAGCCACCGAAAGCATTAACAGACTTATCAGAATTTACCGATATTCATGTGGGGGATTGCGTTCTAACCGGTACCCCCGGGGGAGTGATTGGCGGTAAAAGTTTAAAAACCATGCTTGCCGTATTATTGAACTTTAAGAATGATAGAAAGCGCCGTGAAAAACTACGGATTGCTCAAAAATCCATTGCGACATTTCTTCAGCCTGGGGATGTTTTGGAATTAGAAATAAAGTCTTTGGATGGATCAATCGATCTAGGCAGGCAAACCAATACGATTGTTCAAGCTTAATAATTAATTTCTAAAATTTACGATGTCGTAGGGACTTTTAGTAAAGCAGTAAAGTCCCTATGTGAGGCTGGGTAGTGTATGACGAAAATTATAAAAAAAAATTATGAGGTGGTGATTGTTGGTGCTGGCCCATGTGGTACCACCGCTGCAAACATACTAGGCAAGTACAATATTGATACATTGGTGATAGATAAAGAGCCAGATATCGTCAATATTCCAAGAGCGGTGGGAATGTGTGAAGAAGGCTCACGCATTATGGATCTAGTCGGTGTGCTTGATGACCCTATTATGGATTTCAGGCTTATTAATAAAATACACTTCCTAGATAAAAATCAAGATTCATTGTTTCATGCCGATACGTATGAGCCTAACAATGGTTACAGCATCATTAGAACATTTCATCAGCCAGATTTAGAGAAAAGTTTACGCCGAGCAATGGATGGTCATGACTGTGTGCAGTTACTAACGAGCACCGAGTTAATTGACTTCAATGATAAGGGAGAAGGGGTTGAATTAACCATTAAACAAGGTGATGAAACCTCAGTGATACATTGCCAATATTTATTGGCGTGTGACGGTGCGTCTAGCCCAGTACGTAAAAAACTGAACATTAGTTTTGAAGGTGATACTTATCCGCAAGACTGGATGATCATTGATATAGAAAACAGCCCAGTTTTAAGCAGTGAAGGCGCGTTTACCATAAATCCTGAACGTCCTTCAATTACCTTGCCAGGACCTGGCAAACGCAGGCGTTGGGAGTTTGTTGTAAAAGAGCATGACGACCCTGAAATGTTGTTTAAGCCTGAAAATTTACAAGAATTGCTTAAGGGTTGGGGAGATATTGAGGATCTTCAGGTATCTCGAAAAGCGGTATATACATTTCATGCACGTACAGCTGGTCAGTATAGAGCTAATAATGTTTTTCTATTGGGAGATGCGGCTCATATTACGCCACCTTTTGCGGGGCAGGGCATGATGGCGGGGATGCGAGATGCGCATAATTTAGCCTGGAAACTATCCGCTGTACTTAAAAATCAATTGAAACCAAAAGTATTGGAGACCTACCAATCAGAGCGTTTACCGCAAAGTTACCAGGTGATTAAATTTGCCCAATATATTGGTGGGGTTGTATTGCCACAAAACAATCTGGTTGCGGGAATTAGAAATAGCATTATTAGGCTGTTGGGCTTGCTAGGGGTGCACTCGGAAACCAAGGGCATGCCATTAGATAAAGTTCATAATCATATTAATGGTAATTATATAAAGTGCCGAATTATTAGTAAGATTTTTAATACAGGGGTTGAGTTTCCCCAGCATAAATTGGTTAAAGATAATAAAAAATTATTAAGTGACAAGCTGATATCAGAAGATTTTCATATTATAGGTATGAATATTAACCCCGCTCATTATTTAACTGAAAAAACCTTGAGTCGCTGGCGCTCCATGTTGGGTAAGGAAACGATTATCACAGATGACAAAAATAAACCTGAACAAGAAGAGTTGTTGCTCGATGAAAAAGGCCAATACAAAAAATTATTTAAGTCGGGTAAAAATTTGGTAGTGGTTCGCCCAGATAAAATGATGGTGTTGCATTGCACGATTAAAAATTTAGATAAAAAATTAAATAAATACATGGATGCTGTGGGTTGCACCTTATCATGATTATTATGGTTATTCTTCTAATTTGAACTCTACAGTAAATAGGTCGTGCATGCTGTAACTGGGACATGCTAACGAATAGGTGAAAACATGAAAAAAATAGTGCTCATAAGTGGCTGTTCAAGTGGCATTGGAAAAAGTCTGGCTGAAATGATGGCCGATGAAGGTCACACTGTATTTGCTGGAGCTAGGAAACTAAGTGATCTAAAAGACATGGCTGATAATATTATTCCCGTTCAATTAGATGTGAATAATGAATCAGACATTGATCAAGTGATGGCCATTATTAAAAAGAGATGTGGCCATCTAGATATCTTAGTCAATAATGCTGGCTACGGAGCCATGGGCCCTTTGGCAGAAGTGCCTGCTAGTCAGGTTCAGGCCCAGTTCTCTACTAATGTTTTTGCGCCTTTGATAATGGCTCAAAAGGCGCTGCCATTATTAAGAGAAAAGAGTGCAGGAAAAGAAAGGTTAACTAAAAATAATGGCTTAATTGTCAATATTGGCAGTTCGGCAGGCATTTTTACCGTACCTTTTTCCGGTGTTTATGGTGCCTCAAAAGCGGCTATTCATGCCATAAGTGAAGTGCTGCGCATGGAGTTAGCTCCATTTAATGTGCATGTGATGAACGTGTACCCAGGTGGCGTGGCATCAAAATTTGGTGACACGGCCGCTAAAAAACTCAAAGACACACTCATTGCTAATTCTCTTTATAAGCCAGCCTTACCAGCCATTGAAAAGCGCGCTCGTATTTCTTCAAATTCCCCCACCACCCCTGACATTTTTTCTAAAAAACTCATGGCAGCCATGTTGGACCGTCATCCACCATCAGACATTAGAATAGGGCATGGTAGTTCTTTAATGAATATTGCCAAGCGCATATTACCCACTAAGTTGCGTGAACTATTAATGCGCAAAGCCTATTTATTAAATGCTTTAAGTTCTTAGAGTTGGAGTCTTGTATGTTACAGAAAAATAAAAATCTACAAAGAGAAGCCTTAGAAATTGAAAATGCTTTACAGCTAAATGACCAACAACAGGATTGTTATCGATTATGGTGTGATGGTAATTCACCCTATTCCTGTAAATTACGCACCTACATGAATTATAAGGAAATTCCTTATAAACGCATGCGTATTAATTTAAAAACGTATTACAACATCATTCCAGAAAAAGTGGGCATGAGCATCATGCCGGTGGTCATTACTCCTAACGAAGAAGTGCTGCAAGACACTACGCCCATTATCGAAGCGTTTGAAAAAAAAATTACGCGCAATAGTTGTATTCCAGATGATCAACGTTTGGCTTTTATTATGTGGCTACTGGAAGATTTTGGTGACGAATATTTAACCCGTTTCTCAATGCATTATCGTTGGGGTAATGACATTACTCGCAATACCCTAAGCCACCGTTTAGGGCGCTCCATGAGTTATGGCGATGTCAATATGCATGCTACAAAGGTAGCCCCAATGATTTTGGCTCGCCAAGCGGGTTTTGATAAACCCTTGGGATTGGGAAAAGCCGAGAATCGTGAAAGCTTAGATACACAACTGATCGACTTATTAAATATTTTAGATAGGCACTTTTGTCAATATCAATTTCTATTGGGCGATAAACCTTCTGTGGCCGACTTTGCTCTTTATGGCCATTTGTATGCTCACATGCTGCAAGACCCATTTTCAGCGCAAATCATGGAAGCTAAAGGATCACGTACCTGCAACTGGATCGATACCATTAATGAATTGGGAGATAAGCGTGGTTACATTGGCCAAACTGAATTTGGTGACTGGATAAATCTCGATGAAACCGTACCAGAGACGTTAAAAGAACTGCTCAGTTTTGTCGCAAAAACCCATATTCCTTTTGCCATTGGCACGGCACTGGCGACGCATGAAGGGCGTAAAGAATTTAATGCCATGGTTTATGGCGTTGATACCCAGTTCTTAACCTTTCAATACCGGGCTTGGAGTTTTGAAAATGTACAAAATTACTTTGTGCAGCTAAATAAAGAGCATAAAGTTTTCATTGATGATCTGTTAACGCAAACCCAAGTACAGCCAAGCATGATGAAGCATGGAATATTACACTGTACTTTATTTGATGGTTTTACACCGCCACTTGTCAAAAATGGTATTGCAGATGCCCGTATCGCCTACCTTAAGAATAAAGAAAAACTAAAAAAAGAAGAAACTAAACGAAAGAAAGTATTAAAAAGTAACGGGGTAGAAAATGAGTCAGTTTAATAATGTGGTTCGTTTTATAAAGCGCCCAGATGGCAAACCCACACCGGATGTATTTAAAATTGAAAAAGAACAGATACGCCAATTAAAGCCGGGTGAGTATTTGATGCGTAATGCCTATTTATCAATGGACCCAGCGTTAGTTGGGCGCATGAGAGATGAAGATAATTACGTTGAAAAAGTAAACCCAGGCGAAGTCATGCAGGCCTATGGCATCGCCCAGGTTATTGAATCGAATAACCCTAACGTAAAAGTAGGCTCAGTAAGACTGGGTCGCATCGATATGCAGCAGTATTCTATCTTTAGTGATGAAGAAGCTTGTAAAGAAATAAATCTTGGGTTGGCCAGTGCTTGTTCCTATTTGGGAGCCATGGGAGTGAATGGCTCCACTGCCTATTTTGCCCTTAAAGAAATTTGTCAGCCTAAAGCCGGTGAAACCGTTTTAGTATCGGCTGGTGGCAGTGCGGTGGGCAGCGTTGCAGCACAAATTGCTAAAAATATGGGCTGCAAAACTGTTGGCATAGTGAGTACCGATGAAAAAACCAAAGACATTGTTCGAGATTATGGTTTTGATGCGGCGGTGAGTTATCGGGGCAAAAGTATTGATGAGCTCACACAAGACATCAAAAAAGTCTGCCCACAAGGGGTTGATGTGTATTTTGATAACACCAGCGGCGATATTTCTGAAGCGGTATTAGACACCTTAAATGAAAATGCCCGTGTGGCAGTTGTAGGTCGTTTAGGAATAAGCCACTTAGCTGATACTAAGCAAGACAAGGGTCGTCGTGATCACAATATCATGCTCACTAAGCGTGTTAAAAAACAAGGTTTAGTAATTCTTGATTATCAAGACCGCTTAAGAGGGGCCATGATTATGTTGGCCCGTTGGATTAAGGAAGGCAGCATTAAGGGCAAGGAGGATATCATGCATGGCATAGAGCAAACGCCAGATGCATTCTTTAGAATGCTGGCTGGCCAAAATCAGGGTAAGCAATTAGTGAAATTAGCAGACATAGATGCATCTGTTGACCCTACGCCCAGATGGTTAGGACGTTTGTTGATTTCAAAGTGGTTTCCCACAGAAAAACTGGCTAAAAAAATTACTGGCGGTATTTAACGGATTTCTTTGTTATGGGTGAGTAGCAAGGGAATAAACCGCAGCTAATAGGCTGCGGTTTTTTTTGGGGCTGACCAAAATATAATGTGAGCAAGGCTTGCGTTAACCGTAGTGAATATCACTTTAAAACTTGAGCTTTACGAAAATTAAGTGCAGTTTAGAAATATGTACCTGTATTAAATAAGAGTAAAAAATGAAATGTTCCGTTTTTATTGCCACTAGTCTTGATGGTTTTATTGCTAAGCTAGATGGTAATGTGGATTGGTTGCATACGTCAGGTAAGCAAGATGCACAGATGGGTCCTAACAGTGATATGGGCTGGAGCGATTATATTAAATCGGTAGATTGCATGATCATGGGGCGAAAATGCATGGACATGATCAATAGCATGAATTTAACCGAACAAGAATGGCCTTACGGCAATATGAAAATAATGGTGCTCAGTAACACCATAAAAGAAGTACCAACCGGATTACAGGGCAAGATTGAAATGTATTCGGGGGACCTTAATACCCTAATCAATACCTTAGAAAAAGCAGGTCACCAACATGCCTACATAGATGGCGGAACCACGATTCAAGGTTTTTTAAATATACAACTCATTAACGAAATGACCATTACCCGTGTACCTATCTTGCTAGGGGAAGGCATTTCGTTGTTTGGTAAAACCCAGCAAGATATCTTACTGCACAACTGCAGTGCTACTGCATTTGCTAACGATTATATTCAGGAGGCGTTTGAAGTAGATTATAGATAAATTCATGAATGGATAGCTGTTTAAATATAATTGTAGATCACTAACAATTATGCGAATGCAATTTCTAAAGTGCGCCAAATTAGATTAATGCAATCATAAACTAATCAACACTGATGTAAGAGGGCGGATAACTTTCAAAATTAATTGTCCGCTTTGAACATTTTTGATGGTTGGGTTGGGTTCTGCCAATTTGAAGGAGAGTGAATTTAGCTATCATCATTCAGTCGAATAAATACAAATAGCAGATGTCGCTATTGGCCTTTTTATCCGTATCAAGCGTTATATGTGTCACACATTAATAGATAAGTTCCACCCCCCCTAACCGCACTTTAAACCTACTTAGCTCATTTTTTTTAGGATTGTAATATTCCAGTAAAAATGTAATTATCGCGCCAAATTTTACATTTAGCTAAGTAGGGAAACAATAATGATAAAACAACTAGGGGTCGTTAAGGCTGTGCGTCTTACAGCCGTGTTACTGTCGCTGTCTTTTTTTGCAGGCTGTGCCACAGAGTCACACCATATGGTTAAATCTCAAAGCGTAGAAACCTACCGTACAAACTATAGCGGTACTAAAACGACTCTAGTAGTAGGTAATTTTCAAAATAGATCTACCTACATGCAGGGACTGTTTTCATCTGGTACGGATCAGCTGGGCAATCAGGCCAAAACAATTTTGAAAACACACCTTCAACAAACCAATCGGTTTAAAGTAGTTGACCGTGAAAATATGGAGCTTATGCAACAAGAAGCAAAACTACGTGGCATACAGCAAAATATCAAAGGTGCCCGATATACTGTTACTGGTGATGTTACTGAATTTGGTCGAAAAGTAACCGGTGATAAACAGTTATTCGGAATTTTAGGTTCTGGAAAAACGCAAGTTGCGTACGCGAAAGTGACCTTGAATATAGTCGATGTATTAAACTCAGAAATTGTTCATTCAACTCAGGCAGCAGGTGAATACACCATGAGCAATCGAGAAGTTATCGGCTTTGGTTCAACGGCTCGTTACGATGCCACTCTTAATGGCAAGGTTTTAAATTTTGCTATAACGGAAGCTGTGAATAATATAGCGCGAGACATTGAAAATGGTGCTTGGGTTGTTGAAAAATAATTTAAATAGGGAAGTTAAATAATGCAATCCACAAAAAAACTATTGTTGCCAGTAATGGTATGCTCGGTGTTATTTTTATCAGGCTGTGCTTCAAAAAATACTTACTATTGGGGCGATTATGAGCAACTTGTTCATGACATGTATATTGAACCAGGTAGTGCTGATGCAACTACGCAAATTGAAAAACTAACAACTGACATTCAAAAGGCACAAAGTTCAGGTAAGCCTACCCCGCCTGGAGTACATGCTCATTTAGGTTATATGTATTCTTTACAAGGAAATACCTCAGAGGCTAAAACTGCACTTTTACAAGAAAAAGCTTTATACCCAGAGTCTGCTGTTCTTATAGATGGCATGCTAGAACGCGCCTTCGGAGATAAAAAATGATGAGCGTATTTAAACAATTATCTGTTATTTCTGTGATGGCGATGCTTTTGTTGGCATCAGGCTGTGCAGTAAAAGGTCCTTACGATTACACTGCATTAAAAGCGGCTAAGCCAAGATCCATTGTGGTTATACCGCCGCAAAACAATACGGTTGAAGTAAATGCACCTTATATTTATTTATCCACTATTTCAAAGCCGTTGGCTGAGAAAGGATATTATGTTTTCCCGGTATCGGTAATTGATCATTTCCTTAAAGAAAATGGCTTACCAACACCAGCTGAAATGAATTCAGTACCGCTGGATAAAATTCGCGAACACATAGGTGCTGATGCAGTTTTATATGTGAGCATTGAAGATTGGGGCCAAAAATATAATGTGATTTCTTCTAATGCAGTGGTGAGTATTGGCTTACGATTAGTCGATACGCGCAGCGGCGAACTACTTTGGGATGCGAAGTCTTCGGCTGTCTATAAACCCGATAATTCAGGTGGTGGCTTAGCCGGTTTATTAATAGGCGCCATTGTGAATCAAGTGGCAGGTTCGCTTGTTGATAACACGCCAGAATTATCACGTACGGCTAATAACACCGCTATCTATGCGCGAAACCAGGGGTTGTTGAATGGCCCTTATGTTAAGCCAACCTCTAGTGTGGCTCAGCAATAAAATTATAGTCTGAATAACTAAGCTGCTTAAAATGCAGCTTAGTTTCAATTTAAAATACTTTCCTCTGTCATATCCTCATTAAAATTCCTTTGCTAACCTCATACATATTCTATAATTAGCTCGACCATGTAGAGTAAATCTTGAGCTATCTAATTGTTAATAGAAATCATAAATGGTATTTTCAAAAGCTTAATAGAATTTAGTTTATCTATTTTAATAGACTTAAATTCTATTAAACACCATTCTAACGGCTCGCCCTTCTTCTCCCCAAGGGGTGATGTTAGTCATTTGCAGTATAAGCTCTTGGCTTGGTCGTTGAGATAATTGGCTTCGCCATCCCCAATCAGGGTTGGATGGCACCTTGTAGGCATTAAACAGGCTAAATAGGCAGCCAGTGTCCACAACACTCTTGCAATCTACTGGCTCAGGTTGATGCCAGCTATCAGACCATGAGGCACTTTTTTTATTAAGGGTATTATCAAATAGGTAACGGCCTTGCTGGGTTTTCCCTTCCCACTGCCAGCTGTATTGAATGTTATCTTTTTCAATAACCAAAGAGCAGTCGTAGTGTTGAGCCTCATTCCCTTCAGGGTCTAACCACAACTCTCCGCGGCCTTGCCATCGACTGTTTTGTAAAGTGGTAAGCCATGCCATGTCCATATACTTCCCCTTATTATCGGGAGCTTTTCCCGTGCGCCTAAGATATTCGCCAGTAAACTTCACTTACCGGCGACGTTATTGATTAGGCTAGTCCCTCTTGTACAAAGACTCAATAGTACGCGTCTCAATGGCATTGGCATTTATCATATAGCCCGTTAACGCGCTGGATGCATTTTTAGGAAGCTCAAGCTTGTCTACTGAAAGGGCATGTATAGTGAAACGGTAATGATGCACTCCATGGCCAGCAGGAGGACAAGCGCCACCAAATCCTTTTATGCCGTAATCGTTTTGAATTTGTATGGCGCCTGTGGGCAGTAATTGTTCTTTAACGCTGCCTGCATTGCTAGCCAGCTCTAATACGTTGGCTGGTAAGTTAATCACTTGCCAATGCCACCAGCCACTGCCTGTGGGGGCATCAGGGTCATAAGCGGTAATGGCAAAGCTCTTGGTGCCCTGTGGCGGGTTGGCCCATTTAAGGTGTGGAGAGAGATCAGCCCCTTCACAACCAAAGCCATAGAATTCCTGTTGCTTGTCCATAAATGCTCCATGGGTAATGTCTTTACTTGAGAGAGTGAAAGATTCAGCGTAAACAGAAAAAGAAAAAATAATGCCTAATGCCAAAAGTAGTTTAAAAGGGTTCAACATGACTGGCCTCTATGAAATTGAATGAGGGTTTAGCTTAGTCTTTTGTTTATAAATAGGTTACCCGAAAAACATTCAACTTCTCGCCTTAATCGGTCATTTTAGTTTTCCTAAGCTCGGTTGGTGTTAAACCAAAGTGTCCTTTAAATCGATCAGTAAAGCGTGATTGTGAATGGTAGCCGCACATTTGTGCAATCAAACCAATGGCCGATTCGGTGGTTTGCAGTAAATGTAAGCCTAATCCTAATCGGGCTTTATCTTTAATTTCTTGTACGCTGGTGCCCTCTGATTTGAGTTTACGACGCAGTGTTGACTCACTCATGGCCAGCTTTTCACAAATTACATCAAGGGTTAATTCTCGTTCTTTTTCATGAAAGCCCACTTGATTGAATAGGTCGTGCAATTTATGGCTCACTTTAGGTTTGCCCATCATGGCTACGACACCTTTATGGCCTGACTGGAAAAGTAACAGTAGAATTTCTTTTTTTCTTAATGAGAAAAGCTCTTTAGGTGCCCATGTACTGCTTTCAACAAATTGTTGTAGACATTGTTGAATGACCGGAGTGGCTTCGCCCGTTATGAATTCTGATTTAGTGTCATCACCTACTGGTATGCCATCAAAGTCTTGGTAATCAAATTCTATAAGTAAAGCCATGTAGGCATTATCTTTAGGGATGTTTCGCATGTTGATGGCTGGGCTATCGGATAAAAAAATAAAGTGGTTGGCCGGGCAGGATATTTCACTGTTTTTACCCAGTTTTTTTTGGCCACTCAAAACCACCATTAATAAGGGTTTAGTGATCGGCACGTTTAGCAGGGTTTGTTCGTGTATTGAGGAGTAAACTGAAAACGGTAATTGGCGATCTTCAATTTTTAATTTGGTAATACTATTGAGTAATTCATTCATTTTATATTGTGATTAAACCATTTTTTAAAATAGATCTGTTATAGATTGAAGGTTTGTAAGTCAGCCATCATGAGCGAATGTTAACCCTTGGGCTTTATATTATTAAGGTTTTCTCTCCAAGGTTTCTTGTCGTTCGCTTTCGTACTCTTCGTAGGGTTTACTTGATCGCTCCATGCATTCGTCATATTGAGCAGGCGGCAGTTTTAAACATTCTAATTGATTATTCCATTTCACGTTGTCATAAACGGCTTTGTTACTGCATGCAGCCAGTAATATGGCGGCAGGTAGAAGCCAATATACTTTCATAATAATCACCTAATTTTGTTCATGTGAAAGAATGCATTTTGCTAATCGTTTATGCAATAAGTGTTTAATATCTTTGTTGGGTGCTGCTGCGATGGCCAATTGGGCATTTTCGTAAGCTAAAGCTAATTTCCCACAACCATGTTGCAAGTCAGCTTGTACAGCATGCCAATAATAAGAGCGTGCTAACCATGGAGGAATGTCTATGGATTCTAACACAGCCAGCCCAGCCTCAGAGTCTTGCCATTGTGATATGGCAATGGCGTGGTTTAAGCGGTGCAAGATTGATGGGGCGATGTGTTCTAATAACTGGTAAGAGGTTACAATTTTTTCCCAATTGGTTTCTTTAAAAGATGGCGCCAAGCAATGTTCTGCGGCAATGCTGGCTTCAATATGATATCGGGAAATGGCATCACCTTGTGCCGATTTTTGCAAATAGCCCATGCCCTTTTTGATGCATGCTTGGTCCCATAGGCTACGGTCTTGTTGTTCTAATAATAAAAGCGCGCCAGAATCATCTTGACGGGTATTCATTCTGGCCATGTGAAAATGCATAAGTGCCATTAAAGCGTAGCCAGTAGGGCTGCTACCTAGTTTACTGTCCGATAGTAATAAGCTTAAACGCAGGGCTTCCTCACATAAATCTTGACGAATGGCCATGGCCGCGTGAGAGGAAAAATAACCTTCGGTAAACAGCAAATATAAAATGCGGTGTACCATAGGCAAGCGTATGGTTATTTGGGTTTCGTTAAGGGTATTTAAGGCGCTGGGGTATTTTTTTAAAACCTGTTTGGCTCGATTAAAGCGTTTATATACATTGGCTTCGCTTAAAAAAATACGTAGCGCAATTTCTTTTACGCTAAAGCCGCATAAGCTTTTAAGAGTGAACACCAGTTGTGACTCAAGGGGCAACTCTTCATGACAGGTTACAAATAACATGCGCAGCAAGGCATCGCTCATTTCCCCTGGAAGTGGAATTTCTATGGCTTCAGTTAATTCATCGTTTGCGATAAGCGCGTGTTCTGCTAACAGATTATTTCTGCGCTTAGCTATTCTAAATTCTGATAAAAGCTGACGATAGGCTACCTGATATAGCCAAGCTGCGGGATGATCTGGTAACTTATCGCGGCTCCAAAAATTAAGCGCTTGCATCATGGCATGCTGCACGGCATCTTCCACCGAATTAAGGTGTTGTGTGCCTACACGGCGTACTAAAGACGCCACGAGGGGACCGTACTCGTGGCGAAAAATGTGCTCTGTTTGCAAGGCCTTCTTCAAGGGGCACTGATTTCCCTAATTTCAATGCTGACACTTTTATTGACCACCATGGGGCTGGCTTTGATTACGGATTGTGCTTCACTCAATGTGGCAGCACTAAGGGTCATGTAGCCACCAATCACTTCTTTCAGCTCAATAAAGGGCCCATCTGTTACACCATCGTGCCTGACCACAGAGCCCACTTCAGAGAGTTTATTGCCCATATCAAGGATGTTATCTGCGAACTGGCTTTGCCATTCTTGGTACTTGGCATACATTTGCTCCATTTCTGATGGAGAAGGCTTCTCACAACCCCCTGATTCACTGCGTAAAATGCACATATAGGTCTTGTTATTCATGATGAACTCCTTCGTTATTAGGGTTGTGCCCGCTCATTAAATGTAGCCGACATACTAAAGACGTGTGAGAGTGAATAAATTAGACACTTGGCTGAAATTTTTTTAGTTAATTATTTAAAAAGGCGTTAATTCGCTATGTTCAGCCATTACTTAACCCAAGCTAAGGTTTAGGCAATGGCATTCTTCGCGTTAAAACATAATGAATAATAAGCTTTAGGAAGTTACTTGGGCAGTCAACTTTACACTGGCTTTTTGCCCAGCATAAATCATGAAGCCCATTAGCATGCCAGGCACACCCTCGTAGACTAGATTATGTAAATCATAGTAGCGCCACAACAGTGCCACTGCGATGCCGCTGAGCACCATAATAATTGAAGTTCTTTGCGTGGGGCGTCCATTGAAACAAAGCACTAATAATAACGGGCCAAATGCGCTGCCAAGACCCGACCAAGCCAGTATGACTAAATCAAATACACTGGTGCTATTAGCCAGTGCCCATAACAAGGCTAAACCAGTCACAGCCACGGTGGTTAATTTTATAAATACGGTGCTTTGAGTATTTTGAATGTTGCGGGGCAGAATATCGTGACTAATCGCAGCGGAACAACCCAATACCAATGAATCGGCTGTGGATAAGGTCGCCGCGAATAACCCTGCGAGAATTAAACCCACTAAATATGGAGATAACAATTGTTGGGCAAGGGTCGGCAAGGCTAACTCGCTGTCAAAGCTGGCAGCGTCGGTTAAATACAGGCGCGACAACATACCAACCCCAGTGGCAATGCTCCAAAATAAAATAAACCATAAGTAATACCAAAATCGCGCACGGGCCATATTTGAAAAACCGCTTTGCGAATTCGTATTGGAGTTAGCGCCAGTCTCTGAACTAAGTGTCATAAAGCGCACCATCACATGGGGCTGGCCAATTACCGAAAAGCCAGCAAACATCCAGCCCAGTACAAACAAAAGGGCGCCGGCTGTTCCGGGCAATAATAACTCACTTGGAAACCAATCAAGAAAGCCCTCAATGTGATTCATTTTTTCTATGGAAGCCTCAACCCCTCCCATGCCATTTAGTGCTACCCAAAACAGTAAAGCCATAGCAAAAATCATGACCAGCGACTGAACTGCATCGGTCCAAATTGAGGCGCGAATGCCCCCCACAAAACAGTAAAGCGCCACTAGAGCCGCTCCCATAACCGCACCTGCCCAGGCGGGTGCATCTAGCAATACTTGCAAGGCTTTTGCACCGGCCACTAATTGTGCCGCGGCATAGGCCAGTAGAAACAACAAAGACAATATGCCAATGACTCTTTGTAAGTTTGGCTGTGTATTTTCGTGGGTTTTATTTTCCTTGCCTTTGCGGCCATACCAATTGCTTAATACACCTGCGTAGCTTACTTCACCGCTGCTTAATGTGGCGGCCTTCAACCTATGATGCACAAATGTTGAAGCAATAAAGTCTCCTGCAATCCAGCCCACCATCAGCCAAATTGATTGCAAGCCCACGGCGTAGACATACCCTATTAGCCCCACAAACATATAGCCACTGTTGTTGGTGGCCACAGCCGACAATCCAACTAAGAAAGGCTGAACCTCACCGCTGGCCAAATAATAGTCTCGTTTGTTTTTTTTACTAAAAAAGAATGAGCTTAAGCCCACTGCTACAAACAACGAAAGAAACAAACTAAAGCTTATTATCATTATTTTTGGGCTCCATCTTATTTTATGAAAAGAGTGTCATAAAAATTCTGAATTAACTGCATTGTCTAAAAAGCGTGCCTAAAAAAGGCGAGTGTTACTCGCCTTTTTTATCTTAATATTAAAGCGCTAGCTTTAAAGTTAATCGGTAATGACTTCTGCTTCAAGCTCATAAGCCCCTTGCGCATTATGAACCTCTTTACCATGAAGCGGTGGATTAAACACACAAGCCATTTTCATCTCTTGAGTGGCACGTAAAATGTGTTTATCATTTTTATCAAGGATATAAATGGTGCCAGGCGTAATCGGGTGAACCACACCGGTTGCTAAATCTTCTACACTGCCTTCACCGGACACACAGAATACAGACTCTAAGTGATTCTGATAATGCAGTGGTAATTGGGCATCTTTATAAATGGTAGTAATATGAAACGAAAAACCCATGTTGTCGTTTTTCAACAGTAAGCGAGTTGAATCCCAACCTTCACTTACCACTTTACGATCAGAGTTTTCAGCTTCGTGTAATTGGCGAACAATCATGAATGATTTCCTAAAACGTAATAACGTAAAATATACAGCTTAATAATCGTGTTAGTACACATAATTAGCGGGGCAAAATAGCGCCCCGCAATATAATTTTATGTGTGTTTAACTGGCCTCAGAAAAAAAGTCGTGCTCTTCAGGAATCTCATCCACTTGACCGCAAATTTCGGCCACGCTTTGCTCTAAGATATCCATGCCTTCTTTTAACAAGACTTCAGTGATAATTAATGGGCAAAAGATTTTAACAATATGATCTTCAGCACCGCTGGTTTCAATGATCAACCCTTTCTGAAAAGCCTTGCGGGTAATTTTATCGGCTAATTCACCGGAAACACAGTTAATACCACGAAACATACCGCGTCCGCGGGTTGAGAAATTACCTTCGCCATGTTTCTTCGCCATGTCATCTAAGCGACGACCGATGTATTTACCTTTTTCTAGGATTTCATCCTGAAATTTTGAATCAGACCAATAATGGTCAATGGCTTCTTTAGCGGTAACAAAGGCCAAGTTATTACCACGGAAAGTACCATTGTGTTCGCCGGGTTTCCATTGATCCAGTTCTGGTTTCATAAGCACCACAGCAAATGGCAAGCCGTAGCCTCCTAATGATTTAGATAGGGTAACAATGTCAGGCTGTATGCCAGATTCTTCAAAGCTAAAGTAGTTTCCAGTACGGCCACAACCTGCTTGAATGTCATCAATAATTAACAAAACTTTGTGACGACGACACACATCTTGCAAATTGCGCAGCCATTCAACGCTGGCCACATTAATGCCGCCTTCGCCCTGTACAGTTTCAACAATAACCGCAGCAGGCAGGTCGATACCGCTTGAAGAGTCGCTTAATACTTTATCTAGGTAAACCGTGGTATCGATGCCATCACCCAAATAGCCATCAAACGGCATACGGCTAACCCCACCTAAGGTGACACCCGCTGCGCCACGATGATGAGCATTACCTGTGGCTGCCAATGAGCCTAAGGTCACCCCATGAAAGCCATTGGTAAAACTAACAATATTGCCGCGTCCCGTTACGTTACGGGCAATTTTAAGTGCGGCTTCCACGGCGTTGGTACCGGTAGGGCCTGTGAATTGCACCATGTATTCAAGTTTGCGCGGCTTTAGAATTTTTTCATTAAAGGTTTGTAGGAACTCCCCTTTAGCTTTGGTGTGCATGTCCAGCCCGTGGGTAATGCCGTCGGCTTTAATGTAATCAAGTAAGGCTTTTTTAAACAACGGGTTATTGTGCCCATAGTTAAGTGTGCCAGCGCCGGCTAGGAAATCTAAGTAACGATTGCCATCGCTATCAAACATCTCGGCACCCTTGGCGCGGTTAAAAACCCGTGGAAAAGCGCGAGCGTAACTTTGTACTTCTGATTCTATTTCATCAAAAATTTTCATAATGAAGCTCCTGGTGAATCAATTTCGGTCAGTGCCACAGGGAAACCCGTGTGGCATTAAAAATATGTGTGTTAGCGCGTTGCTGGAGATGAGAACGGGCCGATGGCCAGTAGCGTTTCATCATCGTGCTCGCCATTAAAATGTTGTTCGCGGCTCATCAGTAAAGTGCGCTCGCTTTTGGCTTGTAATTGTTCGGCCAAGCGCTGAAATACTGCCCAAGAGGCGGCATTACCTGGTGATATGGTGGTGTGTATATAACGAATATCGTATAGGGCAGGGCGCGAGACAATATGGTGCAAAAGACGTTGCGCAAGGCCATGGCCACGGGCTTTTTCACCGACGGCCACTTGCCAAATAAATAGGGTTTCGCTATCGCTGGGTACGCGATAACCAGAAACAAACGCGATCACTTGGCCATCTTTTTCGGCAAGGGCACAGGTATCGGAAAAATGAAGGCACTGCAGAAAGTTGCAATAGGCAGAGTTGGTATCCAGCGGTGGGCAGTTAGATATTAATTGGTTAACTGCCATGCCATCTGTGAGCTCAGGTGTACGAATGCTGATGTCGTTTACGCTATTAATTGATTCGACATCTATGCATTTTTCGGTGCTTTCCATTGTACTCTCAAAAAATTATTATGTTTACTAAGTATCATTTCTTAAAAATAGTTTCAAAAATGCCGTATTAGGTAAATAAAACCTAAGAATGTGGCTTTCAGGGCTATTTGAATAAAGATAATTGCTTAGTGTACGATGTTTATTTTTGCATAGTACACTATGTAATATTTAAACGCCAATCTTGGCTGTATTATGACCAGTTGTACTGGTGAGGGCCTGAGGCGGCGCTACTTGAGTTAAAATGGTCATACCCTTAGTGAATACGGATCTGCGCCCGATAGGGGCCCTGTGGTATGATGCCAAGCCAACAGCTTCTATTCACATGACCGACGAGACTTCTCATGGATCGAACCGACGATGTACTGATTGCCCTGAGACGTGTCATTCGTGCCACCGACCTTCATTCTAAATATCTCAGTAAAACAGTGGGCCTGACGGCGCCACAGCTATTGGTACTGCAAAGCCTACGTGATTTTGGTGAATTACCAGTGGGAGCATTAGCGGGGAAAGTCAATCTTAGTCAGGCAACCGTCACGTCGATCGTGGACAGACTGGAAAAAAAGAACATGGTTCAGCGTGAGCGCAGTCAAGAAGACAAGCGTAAGGTATTTGTTCAGCTTACCGAGAATGGTGTAAAAGCCATCAAGAACGCACCTACTCCGCTACAGGAATCCTTTGTTCGCCAATTCAGTGATTTACATGAGTGGGAGCAAACTTCCATAATTTCGTCCTTGCAAAGAGTTGCACAAATGATGGATGCCCAGCATATCGACGCAGCACCGGTATTAGATGTGGGTACTTTGGACCGCGCTAACGAAAGCCCCTCAAGACCAGAATTTTCTGATAAAACCCCTTAGTGAATATGTGATCGTGGGAAGCGTTTGAATACTGAAGAGTGTTTAGCCAGTTAAAACTTGCCAGCTTGAGAAGAAATGATTAACCCTAAAGCAAAACTCCCTTCATCAATTTAAACAAAACCGATAAAGGGAGCTTCTTTAAAACCTAGAAAAATATTTTTGCCTACTCCTGCACTATTCAAAGTAACTCTGATAGCCGTGAAGTTTATGTTTTACTTTTTCAAGGGCTTTTTCTGTCCCTTCGTGTGATAACTCATGAACCGCAGGAATATAGGGGGATAAAAATAAATGCAGTTGATCATGTGCAGATCCTGTCATGGTGCAACCTTCTATTAACTTATGAATATCTTCATTTAGTTTTTTACCCATTTCTTTAAGGTCTCCACCTGCATGAAGTCGTTCACTCATGGATATAAACATTGCCCTAGTGTGAGCATCCATTTTCCACTTTTCACCATGATTTAAAGAGAGTTCTCTATGCTCATGAACTTCACTGTGTTCATGAGCATGTTTGCCGTGTGCTGAATCATTTGCACTGTGTGCCAATTGTGTGGCGCTTAAAATTAGTAATGCTATTAATAACTGTCTCATGATTTTCCTAATAGGGTGTGTGGATGGCTATTGGGCCTTTAAAACAGGCTGAAGTTCACTATGGCAGCGCTGTACAAACTTGTGATATTGGCCTTGGGTTATGAATAGCCGATGAATCAGCGGGTTGGTTTGTTGGCCTTTATCTAGGTTTTGCTTGTCATCAATTGCCACTCTTACTATTTTTAATGAGGCTAATTCTATTTCTATAAAGTAACGTGTGTCGCTATCTTCTATGGTGGCCATTTCATTTCCCTAATAAGTTAAGTGTGGCGAATGCTTTATATTACTCCTAATGATATCAAAGCTACCGTTAATTATTATTCAAATATGGCGTTAGAAATTCAAGCACCGAATCTGCTAATAGGCCTGTTAAAACGTTAACGCCTGAATCGTGCAGCATTTCAATTCCTTTACCATTGTTTCTTGGGTCGGGATCTTTAATGGCAACGAATACAGTTTTAATGCCTCGCTCAATAATTGTATTCGCACAAGACGGTGTTCGCCCTATAAATGAGCATGGCTCTAGTGTGACATAGGCAGTCACATCTGAAAGTGACCCTTGCAAAGATTGAAGTGCACTGGCCTCGGCATGATGGTGCCCCGGCGCTTGAGTGTAACCTGAAGCGATTATCTTGCCATCTTGAACTAACACGCAACCTACAGGTGGGTTAGGAAGGCAAATTGGTAGGGCTTTTTTAGACTCTTCAAAAGCCTGCTTCATAAAATTTAAATGAGATTGTGTATTCATATTTGTTTAAGGCAGGTCTTGCTGCTCCTTTTTCTTATTTAAGTGATAAATTATTCCAATCGCTACGCCATAACAATCAAATTGAAGGGTTAAGTAAAAGCTTTTCATAAATATAAATAAAAGAGAGTTATTCACAACTTGTTTTTCCACAAAGGCCAATACATGGATGAAGCGGGTTGTGTGATATAGCGTGACTAGCCATTTATAGCATGGCTTGATGAAAGATTTTTAACGGGCACAAAAAAGGCAGCCGAGGCTGCCTAATCTTGTATGTCTGTTTGGCTTAAAGAGATTAAGCTGCGCAGCACTTCTTGTATTTTTTGCCACTGCCACAAGGGCAGGGATCGTTACGGCTAGCTTGCTTAGTGCTTACGGCTGCTTCGGTGGCTTTTTTACCTTGTAAAATCTCAAGGTCTTGAATGTTTTCAGCTTGATCGCTGTCTACATCAATGACCGCAACCCAGTTGCTTTCATCTAGTATGGCTTGCAGTTCAAGCTTGCGGGCTTCCGTTTGCACAGTAAGCTTGGCAGGTGCTTTTTCTGTGCCTAAACGCACGACGCTATTCACTGAAAAACCAGCACTGCTGTGCTCTGGTTTTTTCATTAGGCCGCCTTTGTAGAAAAATTTTGACATGTTTGAAGCCCTTTAAAGTATAAATTTGTGTAGGTTAAACGGATTGGCTAAAGACTGAACAGGAACCGGCATCACTAGGCCGTGTTTTTATAGAGATAAAACCTGAAATTAAGCGCAATCTAGATGGTGGATAAAGTTTGAGCGCCATTGTAGAGCAAACGAGGGCTAATATCACGGCTTCTGAGCGTCAGGCAAGACATTGATGCTTGTAAGAGGGGTTAATACAGGCGGTTGTCTAAGAAGTACTTAAGGCTGCGTTCAGGGATTTGCTCGAAAGGCTTTGACGTTGGTTGAATTTTAATCATCCTATCTAGGCGAAAATGCCGGAAGTCATCTCTTAACTCACACCATGCCAGTAAGGTCCAACGCTCCCCCCAAAAGATTAACCCTAGTGGCCAAACGGTCCGTAAGGTCGAGCTTTGCTGAGCATCTTGGTAATCCATGGTGATTTTTAAATATTGCTCGCAGGCCTTTCTTAATATGCCATGGGTGTTGCGCACGTTATCGTGTTTTTCAAACTTGGGTACCTGATAGGGCTGTTGGTCGGCTTTTTGTAAAAGCGGTTCGGGTAATATAGCGCGAATTTTAGATTCAGCCTTAGCCGCCGCTTTTGCTAAATCGGGGTCGGTCCAGGCTTGTACCATGGAGCTGCCCAGCAATAAGGCTTGCAGTTCTTCAAAATCAAACATCAAGGGTGGCAATTGATAGCCTGGCGCCAAGCGGTAACCTATGCCAGCTTCGCCATCAACAGGGATACCGGTTTGTTGCAGTGTTTGAATGTCGCGATAAATGGTGCGGGTGGTGACTTCGAGCACTTGGGCCAGTTGCTCGGCGGTAATGGCCATGCGCCGCCCCCGTAATAAATTGACCAATTGAAAGAGGCGCTCTGACTTATGCATAACGGGTATTCATCTATTGGGGTTCACGGGCCCATGGTAAAATGGGGGTTATGTGAAATAGGGCTACTGACATGTTTTATCATCATATCAGCGCCCCAAGGTTACGCCCACTAATTAAACGCAGGCTACGCGCTTTCTAATTGCTCGCATGGGCGTGCTGCTAATACTGGTAAATGCTGCATGTTTACGGTCTCTTTATCGATAAACGCCAGCATCGCTTTAGGCTCTTGAGCGGCCATAAAAGCATTGCCTGCTTGTTGAGCGGTTTCTAAAGATTCCCAGAATACCAAATCTATCCAGGTGCCATCGGCTTGCTTGGTTAATGCTCGGTATTGAAAACCCGCTTGTTTAACGACCCAGTTCTCTACGGCGGCATTGGTTTCTAGGAAGGCTTGCTCGTTACTGCCCGAAGCTAGTTTAAACGACACCATTTCGATTGTGGCTGACATAATGATTTTCCTTTTCTTGTGAACCTTGGGCTTTTCAAACAACAAATTGCCCGACCCTTTAACTGTATGCTCATCCAGTGACAACCAGTGTCAGTAGGGTTTTTAGCTATGCTTAAAAATGCAAACAAAATGGTGAATCGTTATGTGCATGAATACTGTTAGTGCGGATCCTTATAAAGAGGCTCTGTCTGTCATGGCTAAGTTTTTTGGCTGTTAGTCACATGAAAATAGGCTGGGTTTTGGGGATAAAAAACCGTAAAAAAGCCATATGTACTATAACTAAAGAGGGATGGATAAAGTTAGACGAGCAATAAAAGGTGACGATCATGAAATCTCTATGGGCACTTAGTTTAATGATTCTATTGAGCCCCCCTGTTATAGCGAAAGAGTTATTAATAGGGGTAGAGCAATTTGACTACTTTCCTATATCTGCTGTGAAGAATGACCACTATGTAGGTTATTCCCGAGACCTATTAGACGCCTTTGCCAAGCAGTATTATCACACCCTTGTTTTTAAACCTTATACGGTTAAAAGCTTATTTGGTGCCTTTAAGTCAGGGAAGGTAGATTTTAAATTTCCAGATAATCCTAACTGGGCCATGGATTTTAAAAAGGGCTTAGATATTACCTACAGCGCAGCGGCGCTGACATCAATTGATGGGGTAATGGTATTGCCTAAGAATCGTGGGCAATTTCAGCTAAAACGTCTAGGTACCATTATGGGTTTTACGCGCAGCGCTTTCAGTGAGCAAATTAATAAGGGCGCCATCACACGTCACGAGCATGAAAACATTGCCGGTTTGATTAAGCTTATCAAAGAGGACTTAATTGATGGCATATATTCCAATATTTTCGTAACACGACATTTTTTAAAAGGCTCGAAATACGCTGCCAATTTTGTGGTGTTTGATAATACCTTGGATTACCAAGAAACTGATTTTAGTTTGTCTAGTATTTCTAAACCCGAAGTAATCCTTCAATTTAATGAATTCCTTAAAGACAATCGCGCTTGGGTTAAAAAATTAAAAATACAACATGGCTTGATGCCTTAGAGTGAATAAACGAATAGGACGTGCTATGGCGCTAGTGGAAATTAATGGCAGAACCTACCCCACGTTAGAGGGTTTTCCAAGTGTAGGCGATACACTTGAAAATGGGTGCGCGGTGGACAGTCACTTTCGGGATGTATTATTAAGCGAGTACCAAAATAAACCATTGGTGCTGAATATTTTTCCCAGTATCGATACACCCACTTGCTCGGCCTCGGTTAAAAAGTTTAACGAAGTGGCCACGCAAATACCTAATGTGAAAGTGGTGTGCGTATCGGCAGATTTACCCTTTGCTCAAAAGCGCTTTTGTGACAGTTTTAGTTTGGGACATGTTCAGTTGCTCTCAACCTTCAGAGGGGATTTTGGGCGTTTGCTGGGGGTAGAAATAGCCGAAGGCCCCATGCGCGGTTTAATGTCACGGGCTGTATTGGTCGTAGATGAAAAAGGCATAATACAGTATGCCGAGCATGTTCGGGATTTGTTAAACACAGCAGTTAATTATAATCAAACCTTAAAAGTACTATCGAATCTTAGCCGGTCGTTTATGACTTGAAATGCTTTCAACACTATTGGGTATTAATATGAATGCCTTGAACTATTTTCTGATACTTTACCTCTTAGGTTTATTAAGCCTAAGTATGCAGCCTGCCTATGCACAGCAAAATTCTTATTTATCAACATTTAACTTAACGGCCCCTGAAAATGATGGGCCACTTAATGACTATTCCAAGCAAGTTTTTAATGAACTTCAAGCACGTACGAACATAAAATTTGTCATTAAAAATTTACCCAAGCAACGTGCTTTGTCAGGGGCTAACATGGGGGATTACGATGGGGTGGCCATGCGGGTGGTTAATCTAGAAAATGAGTATTCCAACCTTGTGCCCATTAAACAGGCAATTTTTAAGGTGCAGCACGTGGTATTTTCTCATCAAGAAAAAATCATTAATGGCGCTACTCATTTCGAAAATCTGTATCAAATAACACAGCGTCATCAATACAAAGTGGGTTACTTAAATGGCAGAAAAAAGCTAAGGATGAACTGGCTAAATTTCCCAATGAATACAAAATGGCATTGGGAGATCCCATGCAAGCCTTTAATTTATTAAAGATGGGGCGTATCGATGCTTATTTGGCTGGCCCTGGAATAGTTAACCGACAGCTATATCGACAGCATTTTAGTAATACCAATATTAAGGAAGTAGGAGTGTTTGCGACATTTCCTTTATATTGTTATGTGCATAAAAAGCACGTGGCTTTTGTGAATGTTATTGAAGCGGCGTTAAAAGAGATGAATGAAGACGGCACATTGCAATCGATTCGGGAATCTCTTGAAAGGATGAATAAAGCCAAGAAATTATATTGAGCCCATTTACCCCATGGGCTCAATACAATTTTTAACAATGATTAAGCTGACAACTTAATGTCTTGTTTATTATCTTGTGTAAATTCATCTAAGCCATTGATGCGTGCCATAAGGCCGGCTTGTTGATTCACTGTGAGAGATTGCCAATTTTCTTTAAGATCACGCCAAACTTGCACGGTGAATGTTTTAGTTACCGTTTTAAAAGGGTGACCCATGAGAGTGCCTTCAAACAAAGCTTGATCTTTTCGCCATGCTTCCTCGTTAAAGAGTGTCTGCCCTTGTGATTTATACAGGCTATAGGCCGTTTCGTTTTGTTTCATTAGCGGTACAAAAGTATTCATGATGATGTCTAAGAAATTGACCAATTTGTCGGAAACCCTTAAATTGCTTTCACTCCCATTCATATCGTCTTTATGTTGGTTGTTTTTAATTTTCCATAGCCATTTATGTAATGCTGGGGTGTGCTTTAGCATGTCTTGTTCAGCCGCTGGATCGTCCAATAACATGCCAAACATGCCGTAAATACTGGCATCGCTTATGGTGAAACTGTCGCCCAGTAAATAAGGCTGGTGACGTACAATATCATCTAGTGAGCGAATACAGTCATGCCATAACTGATCCAGCAATGTATGGGTTTCAGGCCAGCCAGCCTTAATAGGCGCCGTTAAATATCTGGGCACATTTTGTTGTGTGTTTTGAGGTGGCATACTAAATAAGTAAGGTAACCTTCGCACTTGGCGTTGGCTAAAGCCTATGGGGAATTTTTTTAAAAGGCTCACCAGTGGAAAGCGTGAAAATTCTGTATACAAGCGTTGACCGGCATCATTACTTTTCGCCGAATGAAACCAGCGCAGGTGATGGGCTAGGTGAATCATAAAGTCATCGCCTGCTTCATCAATGAGTTGAGCGATAAATTGAAGCTCTGGGTTTACGGGCCATAATTTTCGCCCTTGTATTGGACTATTTTGAGTATCTAGCCAGCGAGAAATAGCCGAAGAGTCATATTGTACTCGCCCGCTTGGCTCTATTAAGTAGGGCACCCCAGGGTATTCGTCTAACTCGGTCATTTTTGGGTATTTATAAATGGTTTTTTTGCGCTTAGCGATTTCCACTTTAATGGCTTGTAGGGTATTTTCAAGTTTGCCCCCCTCGCCGGGCAAGCTTTTAGCTGTATGACCGGTATAAGCCAAGCAGGCTTGAATCTTTAGTGAAAAAGGCGACAAGGCTGATGTCATTAATGTAAATTGAGACACGTTTGATGCTCCGTGTTTTAATTTTAATAAAGGTGTTTTTAACTTTTTTTTAGATTTTTAAATTAACGTTAAAGCGTTAGTTAGATAAAAATCGAGATCACACGCTCTATGAACCAATAACCACTTACGCTACCTATGATGTAAATAACACTCAGTGGAAACTGGGCCGTGGTTAAAGTATTAGCTTGGCTAGTCTGTATTTTTTGACCGGTAGGTTGCGTCAATTTTGACGGTTTAGAATTACCCTGTATCGGTTGATTAAAGCGAAAAAACTGAAGCAACTGGTCAGCTACTTTTTTTATCCCTATTTTTTTAAGCCCCGCCAGTAACACAAACATCACCATAATAAAGAGTATTTGCCCAAGCTCGACACCTACATTAAAAAAGATTAATGCGGGTAGTTTCATCTCTTGAGGCAACCCTAACTCTCCAAGGGCACTTGCAAACCCCAAGCCGTGCAGTAAACCAAATAAACTGGCTACGCTAACAGGATGGCGCCAGATAAGACTATTTTTTGCCTGTTGCTTTGATCCTTTTACCATTTCCACCGCCAACATAACGATGCTTAGGGCAATTAACACTTCTACAATATCAATCCTCACATTAATTAGTTCTAGACTGGCTAGGGCCAAGGTGATGGAGTGGGCAAGGGTAAAGCCACTAATAGTAAGTAAAATTCGTTTAATGCCACCGGCTATTTGCATGAGGCATAACACAAACAACAAATGATCAAACCCTTCTAATATATGAAATAAACCCGCTTCAATATATTGCTGGCTTACTTGTAAAAAGCTTACCTTTTTGGGGAGAGAAATTTTTACAATATCAGGGCCATTAAACAAGCTATAAGATTCCCCCGACAGTTTAGTGAACTGAATTAAGCTGGATAACACTGGGTTGTTATTCGGGTAGTCAATATTAACCTTTAGGGTGTCTTGCTGACCTTTGTGGCAAGTGAACAAACTGCTACCTGTTAAGCTTACCCTATGTTGAGTGGTTACCCGCTGGCAACCAACCCCTTGTAAGCTGATGGTTGGTTCACTGCCACGGCTCATGACAGGCGGAATTTTCCAACGCAGGGTATATTGGCCCGACTGTGTTTCGCTTAGGTCAATGAAAACAGGCCGGCCTTCATGGCCATAGCAATTACTGTTAAAAAACAGCCCAGTTAATAATAAGGCGACTGTTAATCGAAAAGCTAATCGAACAGAAGAGCGAACGCCTAAACCCTGTAAGCCTTGAATAAAGAGATTATTCTGCATTGGCTTGTTGCTCTTGGGTAACGGGTTGTTCAGTGAAAGAAAAGGATGTGTTATTTTCTAACTGATATTTACCCATCATTTTACTTAGGGCTTTTTGTTTTAGTTCTCTTTGTTTAATGCGTTGTAAATGATCCAATACCTGACCGGCCACTTCTCCCAGTTTAGGAACGCGACTTGGTAGGTTTTTAGACACCATTATTAAATGCTGGCCATATTTTGAAGTAACAGGTCCATACCATTTATTAGCTTGTGGAAACTTAAAGGTATTTTGTGAAAATTCTTCGCCAAAATGACTGGCCACAAAAGCCGGGGTGCGATCAACGTAATTACGGTGAAAATAAAATCGTTGACCAAATTGAGAAGCCTTTTCAAAGGGTACTTCAGTGGCATTGAGTGTTTGCAGCGTTTGGGTGGCTACCTGAAGGGTTTTATCGCCGTGCCCTTTTGGGTCATAGAAAGTTTTGTCAAAGAAAACATGAGTGAAAGTGATTGAAGGGTCAATTTGGTATTCTTGTTTGTGTTGGTTAAAAAACTGCTCTATTTCTTTTTCATCAATTTTGGCCATGTCAGACTGAAAACCGCGGTTGATAAACTCAATTTTTTGAATAAGGCGACGGCGAATAATTTGATCGTCTTTTTCTAAGCCTAAGGATAGGGCCTCGCGATACATGACCTCTTCGCGAATGTAGTCGGTCATAAGTTGACTTTTTTCTGTGTCGTTCATGCTTAGCCATTTCGCCTTGGCATTGGCAACATTAAAGGCTTTATTTTGAAACTGTAAAAACTGAATTATTTTGTCTTGGTCAAAGGCAATGGTGTTTTGCGATTGCGTGTAGCTATCTGAGTTTGGATAGAAGATCTCTACTAGGTAAAACAACACTAAGCCGATAACAACAAAATGAAGCAAAGGCTCATGAGCGTATTTTTTTAATAGATTCATTGTCTTTGTCACCTTACATCTATTGCTTATTAATTTATTCATGCAAATTTAACTGAGATATTTCCCACCCCGTGATCGCTCCTTAGTGTTTTAAAGTAGCTTAAAAGCCACATTTATAATGCTAAGGCACAGGGTAAGAAATAATTTTTTATGCGTTAAGGCGTATACCAAATCGGTGAGGTATAAGCACGCTCTTGAATGGTGGCAGGCCCTTCAATAGGGGCATCAATTTGTAAGGCGATGCCGTCATATAATGAATGACGTGGTGTTGGAATTTGCAATACCCGTACATAGTAAAAGGCACGCTGGTTAGCATCAAAGCTTTCATCTTTCCAAATGGTTGAAAGCTCTGCACTGCCGATGCTGTTGTCGTAGCTTGCGTATTCTAGGTTTACGGTATTGCCCACGCTTGGTAGTTTACCGTTGGCATTCAGTTTGCGATCATCACTCCACGCCACATTAAATACTTTTTCATGGCTGATGCCTTGATCATCTAACCAACCTTTAACCACTTGCACACGATCTAGATTGGCATTCAGAGGGTCTTTTGTGGCGCGAATTAAAAACTCGGCTTTAGCATTAACATCAGATGGACGGGTTAAATCGCCACCCATGGGCACCCCTTGTTTATAACCGTATTTGGCCATGTTTTCAGCCTGTAAGGCTTTGGAATTAAAGTTCCAACCGCCAAACATACGCACTTTAATTCTAGGACCACTGGTGGCGTACACTTCGCGGCGTTTAAAGGCAGAGTAAATACCATCACGGGTGTTTTCATCTGCCCATACGGCGGCCAAACCTGATGCTGACATATCCCAACCAGAGGCTTTGGTGCCACCGATAATATCTTTACGTTTGGTGTCGGGGGTTGAATCGTGAGCAAACTTACCCCAGAAATTATTCTCTTCGGCAGTGGATAAACCGGTGTGAGAGTCGGTGCTGCCAATAAGACCAAATTTATAAGGGTTTACGCCAATTTTATTTTCTATTTCTAAGCCACGCTTTAAACCGGCACGTACATAATCTGCTTTGGTAACAATGGGGTCTTGCGGGGTTTTTTGCAGATAAAATCCGTAAGACTCAAAGTCGGCAAATTCGTCGTCGGGTGATAGCTGTGGGTGGGTTTCGCTGTCGCCCTTAATTTGAGTGACCTCTACCACAGGCTCCCATGCCATGCGCGTTTTGGCATAGGCCACGTTGATAGGTTCACCTTTTAAGGTCACTTCAGGGAACATGTAACCCTTACTGACATTAGAGTTATGGGGAATGGCAATAAATTCACTGCCCGTTTCTTTACTGGTTTTATCTAACCAAGCCCATAAATCTTCAGGGTATTGGCTTTGATCGGAACCATAAGGCAGATATTTCTTGGCGGTGGCCGCGTCGTTAGGAGACATGACCACACGGTGTAAGTTGGCGCCAGTGGGAATAGAGCTCCACTCCCACCCTAGTATGGCGGTGAACTTACCGGGCTCATTATGACGATCGGCGGCGTCGGCAATCTCGCCCCAGGCGGTAATTTCGGTGGGGCTCATGTCTCCTAGATTGTCATACATGATATTGGATGGGTCTTGTACAGGGTCGGTTCCCGGGTTTTGTGCTTTTTCAGGCAGTACTTCGTTAAATAAGGTGATGCCCTCGCCCTTACCATCGTCGTATACATATTGAATGTATTGCACAGTAAACCAACGCACGATGTTTTTGAAAAAGCCTTCCTCACCGTATTCTTCTTTTTCGTTGGTGATAGCGCGTATCACTCCCATGCCTTCAGCGTGATCAGACACCACAAGGAAATCTAAAGGTGTCTCAATTTGAATGCGACTATTCGTGTATGGATGAATAACAGGCTTGCCTTTGGCCCAGCGATAAGCGGTGTCAGGATCGGCAGATTGGTTTTTATTTAAAAATGCATCAAATGAATAAGAAGTATGTAAGTGAGTATCGCCCCAGTACACACTTGTTTGTGACTCACTGGCCACGCTAAGGCTGTTAGCGCCTATTAATATGGGCAAGAGAATTGTTTTTATTTTCATGTCTTGATCTCCTTAACTATCTTTCTTTATTAAAACCGCTTTTTATTTTTTGACTCGATTAAAGCTATTCAAAATATTGCACTTGCTGCTAGCATTTTTAATGCTGCCATTAAAGGGTGTGCAGACAGCAGCTTTATCACTTTGCCATTTGCTTTGTTTCGCTTTATTGGCGGGTTATCTTGTAAAGTAAAATGGTGTATTGCCATAAACCCATCCAAGACGGCTTGGCGTGGCGCATTTTATCTGCTTAGATATCAGTAAACCTTGGGCCGCCAGTGAATCTACATTGCCTGTTTAACTCATTCGCTCTGCTTTGGCTTGCTTTACACCATAGATGAGCCCATTTCTAAAGTGAATAATGGGCGGGGTTATTGGCGCTCACTGCCTTTAAAAGCGGTAATGAGCTATTTGGGTAAACAGCGTGAGCGGTTAGGCCAATTGAAACGCCTGTGAGGGCGAGTAAGTTATTGTTTTTATTGATCTGCTTGTTGTTATCAAGGTTATAAGCAGTTATTACATAGTATGATAAATAAGTTATTGCCTGTCTTCAGAACATATTGGGACAAGGTATAAACTAAACGGGACAAAAATGGTCAATGTAGTCGATGTCTGAAACCAACCACACCACCATTGCCACTTGGGTAATGCCTATATTGGCAGCCATCGAACCATTTTGTGATGCTGCTACCGCCCTAAAAAAAGCTGGAATAGATGCCCCGTGTATTCAGGACTCGAACCAACGGGTGGCAGTTGACAAAATGCGCACCCTTTGGGAATTTGCCGAACAGGTATCCGGTGATGATTGCATTGGTCTTGAAGCTATTAAATACATTAGTCCTACCAGTTTTCATGCCATCACTTATGCCCATCATGCCTCAAGTTCTATGCGTGAAAGTCTTGAGCGCTTGCAAAAATTTTCTAGCATCATCAGTACTGCGGTGGGTTTAGATATTCATGATGAGAAAGATGAGGTAGTGGTGAAGTTTCATATGGCAGAAGATATTTTTGAGCCAAACTATCATGCCATTGATGCTTTTATGGCATTGGTGGTGGAAGCCACGCAAGCCTTATTAAACAATAGTGATAAAAATATTTTAAGTGTGAGATTAAAGCGTGATAAACCAAAAGATACCTCTCGGCATGAAGGGATTTTTAAGTGCCCAATTTATTTTAACAGTGACCTTTATGAAATTCGTTTAGCCAAGCAATTTGTTGATCAGGTGGTGCCCACCGGTAATGCTGAATTGGTGCGCATTAATGAACAGGTCATGGCAGAATACTTATTGCGCTTTAATAAAAGTGACATAGTGGCCTCGGTATACAACGCATTAATTGAACTCATGCCCCATGGTGAGCCTACTCGTGAAAAGGTAGCGGCTGTTTTAGGCACCAGTAGCCGCAGTTTGCATCGTAAATTAAATGAGCTAGATACCAGCTATAAAGTTATTTTAGATGATACTCGTAAACATTTAGCCATGCAGTACATTAAGCAATCGGACTTATCCATTACCACCATTACCTATCAATTAGGATTTTTAGATTCCAGCAGTTTCTCAAGAAGCTTTAAACGCTGGACCGGAAATAGCCCAAGCGATTATCGTAAAAAAATGAACAGCTAAGCCATTGCCAAAATATAAAAATAGAATACAAAAAAGGCATTCATTGAATGCCTTTTTTGTTCAGTGTAAATGGTATAACTTAGTGGCAATGCGCGCCGTGAAGCGATAATAGACGTTCTAATTTTATAAGGTACCGTCTACACTCTATATTTAACTGCCCTTAATACCCCGTGAAATAACGCATGGCTAACCTTTTAACCGGGCGAATGCTAATGGCCGAAAGAAAGCATTGTATTTTATAGTTTAGTGAAACCCTTACATGGGTATGGCGAGATGTTAAGGACCTTTTAACACTGTTGGCCACATCTTGTGCGGTTAAATTCACCCCCATTTTCTCCATGACTCGAGTATTGTCACCACTGATCATATTGGTGTTCACAAACGGCGGTTCAATGGCTAACACGTGAATATTGTGCCTAGCCCATTCAATATTAAGGGATTCGGTAAAGGACTTAATCCACGCTTTACTGGCAGAATAAGAGGCAAGCCCCGGAACCCCATACAGTGAAGAGGCCGAAGACATATTAATTACCCGAGACTTTTTATTTTGCTTTAAATAGGGAAGCGCAAGATAACAGCAGTTCATGACCCCTTTGTTATTCACATCTAATATTTGATAGTGGCGCTCAAGGCTAATATCTTCAAAGTGCCCAGCTTGTAATAATCCAGCACAATTAAATAATACGTCTAACTTACCTGCATTATTTACAAAAGATTTAAACTCTTTTTCCAAAGTATTCCCATCGCTCACACTAACAATATGAACGCTGCAGTTGTCTTTACCCCAAGTATCTTGAATCTCTTGTAATGGCTGTTTTGATAAATCGAATAGACCAATGTACCAGCCATCTTTTAATAGGGTTTCAGCCACAGAACGGCCAATGCCTGAGGCGGCACCGGTGATGATCATACTGGGTTTAAGATTAACCATTTTAGTGTCTCTACTGCTTAGTCATTTGGTTGGGGGCATTACTATTTTGTATGCACTTTGAAATAAACTGATCAATTTCTTCAATGGCTTTATCGCTCATATCCAGTAAGCCTGCTTGTAATTGAAAAACATGCCAGCCGTTTTCATAAATGCTTAACCTGCAATCATTTTGATATTTCATGGCTTGTTGATGCAACTTTTTAGAGTCGTTTAAAATAATTTCTTCACTGCCCACTTGTATAAGCATAGGGGGCAGTTGACTTAAATCGGCTAATGACGAAGAAGCCAATGGCAGGCTAGGGTCTTGGCCTTGCAAGTAGGCCTTTACCCCAGCTTGCAAATTTGACCAACGCAATAGCGGATCTATTTTGTCGCTGACACTGTGCAAGCTAGATAGGGTTAAGTCACTCCACGGGGAGATCAGTACCAATGCAATGGGGGCAGGTAGGTTTAACTCACGAATTTTCAGAGCTGTGGCCATGACTAATCCGCCTCCGGCCGAATCTCCGGCTAGGGTGATATTATGAGAATTAAAACCCTGGCTTAATAACCATTGATAGCTCGTTAAACAGTCATCAATGCCTGCTGGAAATGGATGCTCTGGCGCTAAGCGATAATTAGGAACAAATACCATGGCTTGTGTTTTTTTCGCTAAATTACAGGTAAGGCTGCGATGAGTTTTAGGGGCGCAAATGCAATAGGCGCCGCCGTGTAAATACAATATCACTTTTTTTAAGCCGTTATCTTCGTCATTGGCACTGGTTGATAAATGTTTTGGGGTGACCACTTCAGCCGGAATGGAAGCCATTTCAATAGGCGTAATGCTAATGTTTTTAGGCAATAGCATCACAGAAGCCATTAACTTAAACCAAGCCCGTTGAATAGAGTAGGGCCAAGGGGGGCCAAAAATAGGCTTGAGAAACAGACGGTTTAGCCCTTTAAAAAACATGATTTTACTGGCTTCTTTCAAGGCGCTAATCCTTTTTATTGTGGTTATATTATTAAGCTAGGTTACTTTTTAACACGGCCAGAATTAACTGGCCTGTTTAATAATGTGATAATCCTTTAATTTTACATTGCGTGTTTTATGTCGGTACTTGAAGGTAAAATCGGGCCAGTTAATGGTGTTTTTTCCTTCCTCTGTTTTATACCAACTTTCACAACCCTTTTCCCATACCGTGTTTTTCACTTGTTTCTGAATTCGTTCATTAAAACTATCGTGCTTGTTTTGGCGAATATTTAAATACTTAATGCCTTTCTTATTCAGCAGTTTAATGGACTTTAAGGTGTAATGTATTTGGCTTTCTAGCATATAAACGATGGAGTTATGGCCAAGATTGGTATTTGGGCCGTATAACATATAGAAATTAGGAAAATCTTTAACGGTAATGCCTAAAAATGCCTCGGCACCCTTTTCCCATTCTTTGTTTAAGACTTTGTTATTTAATCCCGTTACTTTCATGGGGGATAAAAATTGTGTGGCTTTGAAACCGGTACCATAAATTATGGCGTCTACCACTAGCTTTTCACCATTTTTTAACACCACACCATCAGACTCTATATGGCTAATGGCTGTGGTTTCTAGGGCCACATTAGATTGAGTAAACGCTTTATAGTAATTGTTGGAAATTAATATGCGCTTACAGCCTATGCCGTAGTCGGGTGTAAATTTTTTACGTAATTCAGGGTCTTGAATGGTTTTACACATGTACTTATTGGCTTGTCTTTCGGCCAAGGGCATCATTTTTTGTAGCCAGGTAAAACCTAATAAACGAATCTCGTGCTGTAGGTAAATATTTAAACGATATAGCTTTTGAAATAAGGGCACATTTTTAAGCAAGGATTTTAATAAAGGGCCATAAGCGCGGTCGGGCTTGGGAATAATATAGGGGGCACTGCGCTGTAAAACGGTCATGTGTTTAACTTGCTTAGCCACTTCAGGCACAAACTGTATGGCACTGGCTCCTGTACCAATGACGGCGACAGTCTTGCCTTTTAAATCATACTCATGATCCCAAGTGGCCGAATGCATGACTTTACCAGCAAAGCTGTCCATGCCTTTTAAGTTAGGCATGGCTGGTTGGCTTAATTGTCCACAGGCTGAAATAAAAATTCGGCTTTGCCATGTTTGCCCTGTGCTACTGATGATGGTCCATAAGCCTGTATCTTCATCAAAACTGGCTTGTGTGACCTGAGTGTTAAATTGAATGTGCGGTGTTAACTGGTATTTGTTGGCGCAGTGTTTTAAATAACCGTAAATTTCGTTTTGTGGGGCAAAGTGTCGGGTCCAGTCGGACTTGGCTTCAAACGAAAAAGAATACAATAAAGAAGGGACATCACAAGCAGCCCCGGGGTAAGTATTCTCACGCCAGCAACCACCTACATCTGAGCCTTTTTCTAAAATAGCAAAATCATCTAGGCCAGCGTCTTTCAGCTTAATGGCCATGCCCATTCCACCAAAACCGGTACCGATGATGAGGACGTCTTTATATTGGACTTGGCCACCTACACTATTTTGCTCTGCCATGATTGATCTCGGTCAGTAATGATTAATTCAGGCCCATTGTTCAGGTTTTTCTTTCGGATTTTTATGGCATAGTGGGACAATCGGATTGTGATTAGCGGCCAAATATGGCGATATTGTGCCTTTAAGCGAGTGAGAAATGAAAGAATATGAATAACTGGAGCGACACCCGCAATACCAGCAGTGTGCTGTTAATGATTAATGTGGCTGTGTCGCGGGGCATGTCAAAGCAAGCATGTCTGAATAATACCGGTATCACCGAAGCCATGCTTAACGATAGCCAAGCTGAAATTAAAGCTTTTCAAGAGCTGAAGCTGATTGAGAATATTGTCGATGCCTTAGGAGATACCAACATTGCCTTAGAAATAGGGCCCCGTTATCACCTCACTACCTATGGCATTTGGGGTTTTGCTTTTGCCAGTAGCCCTACCTTGCGGGCAGCCACCGAAGTGGGATTAAGGTTTTTGTCACTGACCTTTGCCTTTAGCCATATTCACCTTAAAGAAGAAGGTGAGCTGGTGTATTTATATGTGGATGGCGATCATTTACCTGAAAAGCTGCAACGGTTTGTGGTGGAGCGTGATGGCTCGGCCATTGTCAATATTCATAAGGAGCTGTTTAGCCATGACATTCCTGTGAGTGAAATGAACTTTAAATGGCCAGCACCTGAAAATGTAGAAGAATATGAACGGGTTTTTGGCATGAAGGGCCGCTTTGATCAGCCCAAAAATTGCGTGGTATTTCATCGTGATTTAATGGATATCCCCCTGCCCACCGCCAACGAAGCCACTAGACAGCTGCTGATTAATCAGTGCCAAAATCTATTACAGCAAAGGTGCTCTCGCAGCGGCGTGGCCGATCATGTACGGCGACATTTAGTGGCCAACTTAGATCAAAATATTAATATGGAAGCCGTGGCCAAATTGCAGTGTGTGTCACTGCGTACCCTTAGGCGACAATTAACGAGTGAAGGCACATCGTTTCGCACGCTAATGGATGAAGTGCGTGAAACGTTTGCCCTAGAGCTTATTCAATCTACAAATTTAACCATGGAGCAAATAGCGCTACGCCTGGGTTATGCCGACACGGCTAATTTTTTTCATGCCTTTAAGCGTTGGAAAGGCAGCACGCCTAATAGCTTTAGACACTAAGAAGCAGGACTGAAATCGCTACTCTGGTTGAGGCTTTTATTACGTCACTTTGTGCCAGCCTAAAAATAGTGATTTATATGAGTAAAAGTGAGCTTTTTACCCGGTGAAACAAGCTAATATCATCGCAAAAACCAAGGTTTGAGCTAGCATTAAGCATAGAAAGTTGCATTTAGCTTGCCTCATCACGGTTGCTTGGCCTTGGTACACTATGTTTGAAGGATTACTGGTAAAAACTAAGGTAGCTTGGGCATTATTAGCCTTATGCCTTTTGCCGTCATTACTAAACCTGCTTGGCGTTGATTTTTCTTCTGTCTCCCCCTCCATTGACCCTAATTCATTGGTTGATGCGCCGTTAAAAGATACGACCCTTTCTTACGCCATATCCGGTGCTTTACATCATGGGCTTATGGAATGGAGCGCTGTGAGCATTGCCGTTATCACTTGGTTGGCTGCGTTGCTGCATTACAGTTTACGCCGGGATGTTACCGTGGCCATTATTGCTATCGGGCTTATTTGTGCTGGGCTAGTGGATGCATTTCATACCTTGGCGGCCATGGGCATTATTCAGGTGAGTGCTTTAAATAGTGATTTCATCGCTTTTACTTGGGCATTATCTCGAACTTTAAATGTTGTCATTATGATTGTAGGCGCCATTGCATGTCTTTGGGTGGCCCGTCTTAAATTAGTAAATCCAGAATATCATATGCGACTTTTTGAACGCATGGGCATTAAAAGTTTAATTGCGGTGAGTCTGTTTTTTTTGCTCTTGGCTTATGCCGTGGCACACCTCTCAGCAATCAGCTCATCCTTGCCTAAAACCTTATACCCCAGCGCGTTAATTACTCGGCCTTTTGATATTCTGCCCTTGGCACTGTTTGTTTTTGGCGGCAGTGTATTCTGGATTTGGTATAAGCAAGATAGATCGGTGATTAAACTGGGATTACTGCTGAGTATTATTCCTGAAATCATTACCCAAATTCATATGTCATTTGGATCGGTTCAGATATTTGATAATCACTTTAATATTGCCCATGTTCTAAAAATATTGGCTTATGGCTGTTTGTTAACGGGTATATTGGTTGATTTAATAAAGTCCATTCCGAGTCAAATTAATCTAAAAACAAATCAACATTCCATTGCCTCACCCTTTGCTAAAAAAGAAAACAGTAAGTTACTTAAAGTAGGGGTGGCCCAGCGCCCCATTGCCATTCAGTTGCCAGCCGCTTCATTCTTGTTAGCCCTGACAGTAGCCACGATTGTAGGGACCAGCTTTTACTATGAAAGTGAACGCTTAATGCATGAGCGAGAAGTAAAAGAGCTAGGCTTGCAGAGTAACTTGGTGGAACCTTTGTTGGCCGAATTATATAAGCAAGGTTCTTCGGATGTATTATTTTTAAGTAATACGCCTCCTATTCAAGGTTTAATACGCTCTATCAATAATAATGATAAAAAAGATGCAAATTTATGGCGAGACCGTTTAGAACAAATATTTGAGCAAATGATGCTTGCCAAGCCAGGCTATTTACAAATTAGATACATAGGGGTTAAGAACGACGGTAAAGAGATCATTAATGTTAAGCGTCATTCTCAGGGTGTTAAGCGAGTTAGTGCATCATTAATGCAAGGTAAGTTTAAATCCAGTTATTTTAAAGAAGGCATTATTAAAAAAAATGGTGAGGTGTATTTTTCGGCGGTGGAATTGAACCGTGACCATGGAAAAGTAGTTATTCCTTTGCAACCCATTGTGCAGGTTGTGACCCCTATCTACGACCTTAAAAATAACAGTGTATTTGGAATTGTAGTGATTAACGTTGATTTCAAATCTTTCATTTTAAGTTTAATAGATGGGCCGTTATCTGAACTTACCTTTTATTTAGCTGAGGAAGATGGCAGTTTTTTATATAAACCCAATAGTGAGCTAGGCATAGAATTACATAAAGGCGAGTTAATTCAGCATCACTTTCCAACCTTGGCCTTTACATTTTCCCATAAAAAAATTACTAAGGGATTTCCAACATTGGAAGATGACCATGGTGGTGCGTTCCCTAGTTTTTATCGCCACATCTCTCTTAAAAAATACGGCAGTGACTATCCTCTTCATCTTGTGCTGCAAAATACAGATTTATCGATCAATGCAGAGCTTGCTTCTTTTCGTAATCGCAGCATATTGCTAGGGGGCGCCATGGCGCTGTTAGCTTTGGGCCTAGCCATTTTGGCGTCTAGGCGCTTAGCTAGCCCATTGTTAGACATGACCAACGCTATGCAGCAATATGAAAATACAGGAGAGATAAATTCCTTACCTACCAAAAGTGCCGATGAAATAGGCGTATTAGCACGCAGCTTTAATAATTTATTATTGAGAATGGAAGATGCTTTATTTGATCAAAAAGAAACCGCTCAACGAATGCAGTCCATTGTCGATACCGCAGCAGATGCCATTATTACCATTGGTCGAGATGCCAACATATTAACCTTTAATTTGGCGGCTGAAAAAATATTTGGTTATCAAGCTGAAGAAGTCATTGGCAAAAATATAAAACTTATCATGCCCAAAAAAGACGCCAAGCTTCATGATGATTATATGCACAATTACAATATAACTGGCCACGCAAATATTATTGGTGTGGGCCGAGAGTTATTGGGGCTTCATAAAAATGGCAAGGTCTTTTCTATCCATCTTGTCATCTCCGAAGTGATGACACCCAAGGGAGTCATTTATACAGGATTAATTCGGGATATAAGCGATCAAAAACGTGTGGAATGGGAAATAAATCAAAGTCATTCAATATTAAAAGCCACCCTTGAAAGTACCGACAACGGTATCTTGGTGACCAATGAACAAGGAGAAACCCTTAGATCTAATACACGCTTTAGAGAACTCTGGAATGTCAGCCAAGACATGTTATCGGATATTAAATCCTTGGCCGATCATATCTCGAATCAATTAACCACCCCTGATAAATTTATAGCCCGCATGGATAAGCTTAATAACTTAACCTTAGATGTGCAGGATACTTTAAACCTTAAAGATGGCCGAGTGTTTGAACGCTCATTTAGGCCCATGCTAGTTGGTGAAAAAGTACAAGGGCGTGTTTGGAATTTTAGAGATATTACCCAAAGAATTCACAGTGAAAATTTACTCATTCAAGCTAAAGAAAGTGCAGAGTACGCAGACCAAGCCAAGGGCGAATTCCTAGCGAGCATGAGCCATGAAATTCGCACCCCTATGAATGGCGTATTAGGTATGCTGGGTTTATTGCAACAAAGTAACTTAAATGCTGAACAAGCCAGGCATGCGAAAATAGCCCGCTCCAGTGCCGATTCATTATTAACTTTAATTAATGATATTTTAGATTTTTCAAAAGTAGAAGCTGGGAAGCTAGATCTTGAAATTCTCGATTTTAACTTGCGCAGTCAACTGGGAGATTTTGCTGAATCCATCAGTCATAGGGCTGAAGAAAAAGGCCTGGAATTAATATTAGATGTGAGTGGCATCCATCAATCTATGGTTATGGGTGATCCTAGTCGGTTACGTCAAATCTTGAATAATCTGGTCAGTAACGCCATTAAATTTACTCAGCAAGGTGAAGTGGTCATTCGTGCCAAGACTACGAAAGTAGGTAATGAAAAAATAAGTTTTCATTGTCTTGTGACAGATACCGGCATTGGTATTCCTGAAAGTAAGCGAAATAATTTATTTGAGTCTTTTACTCAGGTCGATGCATCCACAACACGGGAATATGGAGGCACAGGGTTAGGTTTGGCTATCTCTAAAAAGCTGTGTGAATTAATGGGTGGGGGAATTTCAGTCATAAGTACGCTTAAAAGTGGCAGCAGTTTTGAATTTAATATATTACTCAATGCCAGTAAGCATGCTCAACTTGTAAAACCTTCGGTGGAACTAAAAGGAGTAGAAATGTTAGTGGTGGATGATAACGCCACTAACCGTGAAGTATTATCAGGGCAATTAAAATTATGGGGAGCCCATGTTCAAGAAGCAAATGGAGGGGAGGCTGCATTAGCGTTAATGGAAAATCAATTAATGAACAATACTTTTAAAGTGGCTTTTTTAGATATGCAAATGCCCAATATGGATGGCGCGACATTGGGTAAAATTATTCGTAATGATAAACGGTTTAGGGGGACCCGTTTGATTATGATGACTTCCATGGGCTCTCATGGGGATGCGAGCTATTTTGCCAAATTGGGTTTTGATGCCTACTTTCCCAAGCCTATTACCACATCTGATTTATTTGATTCCTTAGCCGTGGTAATGACAGGCGGAAAGGTGTTGGGACAAGCCACTCCGTTGGTGACGCATGACTATTTGCAAAGTTTAGACAGCGGTAAAAGTGAAGCCTATCAAGGGAGTAATAATGATACCGTCACTATGCAACCTATGGATAACGAAGCAGATGGCATTTGGCCTGTGGGTACACGAATTTTAATGGTGGAAGATAATCAAATTAACCAAGTGGTGGCATTGGGAATCTTAGAGTCCATAGGGTTAACGGCTGACGTAGCCGCTAATGGCATTGAAGCATTAGAAGCATTAAAGATGGCGCCAGATAATAAACCTTACACCTTAATATTGATGGATTGCCAGATGCCTGAAATGGATGGCTATGAAGCCACTCGACAAATAAGAAGTGGTAAAGCCGATGCACGCAATAAGGATATTCCCATTGTTGCCATGACGGCCAATGCCATGAAAGGGGATAAAGAGCAGTGCTTATTAGCTGGCATGAGCGATTATTTAAGCAAGCCCATTGATGTGTTGTTATTAGAAGAAAAACTTCACCAATGGTTAGATAATTCAAACCCCAACATTCATCATGCTTAATACTGGCTTTAACGGTTTGTGGCTCCAAGGCCTGAGAAAGTTTACAACTTCGTTAATCACTTAATCAGCCACCATATTACTTTTTGACTAATACCTTGAACGCAAGGCTGTCTGCTTACTTCTTACTCTTCGGTTTTCACATTCAGCGGTTAGCGACGAATTTGGCAGTTTTGGCCATTTTAAGTGTAGATTTGGCTATAGAGACTAGTAAAGTCATACCTTAAACTTTCGAACAATAAAAACTAAAATTGGCCACGGCAGCGGAGATTCATTATGGAATACAATACCTTAGATTACCAAGTGGAAGGTTTAATCCTGACTCTTACCCTTAACCGCCCAGATCAAATGAATTCATTCACGGTGGAGATGGCCAGTGAATTGGTGCATGCCTTTAACCGTGCCAGTGATGACGATGAGGTGAGCGCCATTGTGGTAACGGGTGCTGGTCGAGCTTTTTGTGCGGGCATGGACTTAACCCGCGAAGGCAATGTATTTGGTTTAGATGAAAATCAAACCCCCACTGTGGCTGACATGGAAAACTCTAAAATGTTACCAGGCATCAGTGATACGGGTGGCCAAGTAAACTTAAGTATTTATGATTGTAAAAAACCGGTAATTGCTGCCATTAATGGTGCTGCGGTGGGCATTGGTGCCACCATGCTAGCAGCCATGGATATTCGCCTAGCCTCTGAAAAAGCAAAAATTGGCTTCGTGTTTGAGAAAATAGGCATAACCCCTGAAGCCTGTTCAAGTTGGTTTTTACCCCGCATTGTGGGTGTAAGTCAGGCCTTAGAGTGGGTCTATACAGGTGATATATTTGATGCCAATACCGCTAAAGAGTCGGGCTTTGTACGCTCGGTACATGCGCCAGAAGACCTTTTAGAAGAAGCTTATAAAATAGCTCGTAGCATTGCGCAGAAATCTCAAGTGAGTATCGCACTGGCTCGTCAAATGATGCTGCGTTTATCGGCGGCTCCTCACCCAAGAGATGCTCATAATGTTGACTCTCTTTCTATCTTTTACACCAGTCAAGTAGACGGTAAAGAAGGCGTGGCGTCTTTTCTTGAAAAACGTGAGCCTGAATTTAAATCAAAAGCTTCTACCGATATGCCTGCATTTTACCCTTGGTGGAAGTAGAACTGAATTTTAGTAGGAAGTAAAAATACCCAACCAGCATGCTAGTTGGGTATTTTTTTGTGCAGTGTAAGAATTAAAAAAAGTTAAATAGCCGTCAGCCCACCATCAATGGCCAATGCATGGCCATTCATATAACTGTTGTAATCAGAACACGTCCATAACATAGCATTTACAATTTCTTGCATGGTGGCTAAGCGTTTCATTGGGTTAGCGGCGGCAATTTGATCTTTACTAATTGGCGTGGTGTCTTCAACGCTGTCCATCATGGGGCTATCCACATGACTTGGGCAAATAGCATTAACGCGAATACCATAACGACCATATTCCACCGCTGAAGAGCGGGTAATACCAATCACTGCATGTTTAGAAGCCGAGTAAGCAGAAAGGTTAGGTGCACCACCCAACCCCGCCACTGATGACACATTTAGAATGTGACCACTGCCTTGTTTTTTCATTTGGGTAATTTGATATTTCATGCAGGCAAACACACCTTTAATATTGATGTTGTATTGGCTATCAAGGTGTTTTAAATCTAGTTGGTGAGTATGTGCCAGCGGTTGCAAAATACCTGCGTTATTAATCGCCACATCAATGCGACCAAACGATTCAATGCTGCCTTCAACAAAGCTTTGTACCTGTGCTTCATCACTTACATCACAAGCCCCAGCGAACACCTCACAACCGTTCTCCCTTAGTCGCGCCGCTAGTGCTTCAATATTGCCTTGATTAATATCGCAAATGGCTAACTTGGCACCTGCTTGTGCAAAATTCTCAGCAGCCAATTTACCCATGCCGCCACCGGCGCCACTGATCATCACGACTTTATTACTGTAATCTAATGTTTGCATGATTCATTACCTTTCTATTTTTATTATTGCGTTGGCTTACTATTTAATTTTGTTAATGTTTAAGCGCTAACCGCCGAGGATTGTTTGGTTTTGCCTAAGCCCATTTCACTTAAAGGTTTAACAAGGGCACCAACGCTTAACGCCTTTTTATTGGACGCATTGCCATCAAGTGCACGCTTTTTAACCCCTTGGCAAATAGACGCTAAACGGAAAAAGCTAAATGCTAAATAAAAATTCCAATTTGGTATTTCAGTTAACCCCATACGCTCACAATACTTGGCTACGTATTCTTCTTCAGTAGGAATGCCCAATGCAGTGCGGTCAAGCCCCATTAAGCCTGGCATATCCGAATTAGCTGGGAAGTACCATTGCATGCATTGGTAAGCCAGATCAGCAAAAGGGTGGCCAAGGGTTGAAAGCTCCCAGTCCACAACCGCTAATATTTTTGATTCGCTAGGGTGAAAAATAAAGTTATCTAACCTGAAATCCCCATGGGCTAAGCCAATACGACCATCGTCTTCGGGAATGTTATTTTCTAACCATTCCATTAGGCCATCCATTGCGGGAATGTCATCAGTTTTAGCGGCAATGTATTGTTTGCTCCAGCGGCCAATTTGGCGCTGGTAATAATTACCTGGCTTACCATAGTCACTTAAGCCCACTTCGTTAATATCCACCGAATGCATGGCGGCTAATACGCGGTTCATTTCATCGTAAATATCGCTACGTTGGGTATTGTCTAATTCGGGTAGTGCGGCATTCCAAAAAATCCGGCCTTCAATGAATTCCATCAAATAGAACATTGAACCAATGACACTGTCGTCTTCACACAAGTGATAAGCTTTAGCCACAGGTACTTCGCTGTCTTTTAATGCATCCATCACCATAAATTCACGATCTACCGCGTGGGCAGAAGGCAAAAGTTTTCCGGCAGGTTTACGTCTTAAAACATATTTACCACTGGCAGATTCAATTTGAAAAGTAGGGTTAGATTGCCCGCCTGGAAATTTAGACGCGGTTAATGGGCCTTTGAACCCTTCAACATGCTTGGTTAAATATTCGCTCAGTTTCACTTCATCTAATACGTCTTGGTTGCTCATGTTTTTCTCCAAAAGCAAAAGGGCAGTAAGACTGCCCGTGGTTATTTCATAGTCTATGCTGGGTTAACAATTTAAAAAATGGTTAACCCATTTTATAAAAACGATTATGCGCCGTGTTTTTTAACCAGTGCACGACCCAGTTGTGACATATGAACCTGACATGGACCATCGGCAAAACGTATCATTCTAGCGTAAGCGAATCCTCTTGGTAGGAAAGTATCTTGGCTAACCCCTTTGGCACCATGTACTTGCATAGCACGGTCAATCACGCGCGATGTCATATTAGGGGCAATGATTTTAATTTGTGAAATAAGTTCTTGAGCGGCCTTATTACCAAAGCGATCCATGGCATCGGCTGCTTTTAAAGTTAATAGGCGCGCTTGCTCAATTTCACAAGAAGACATGGCGATGTCTTCACGAATAGAACCTTGTTCAGAAAGTTTGCGGCCAAAGGCTACGCGGCTGTCGGCACGTTGACACATAACTTCAAGTGCGCGCTGTGCTTGGCCAATCAGTCGCATGCAGTGATGAATACGGCCAGGCCCTAAACGACCTTGTGCAATTTCAAAACCACGTCCTTCACCTGCAATAATATTGCTAGCCGGTACTCGTACGTTATCAAACACAATTTCAGCATGACCTTCAGGGGCATCGTCCCAACCGAGTACTTCCATAGGGCGAATAATTTGCACACCCTTAGTATCCATTGGCACTAAAATTTGTGATTGTTGAATATGACGGTTAGGGTTTTGCGCATCGGTTTTTCCCATGACGATCATGATTTTACAATGCTCGTTCATGGCACCTGAGATGTACCACTTACGCCCATTAATCACGTATTCATCACCGTCACGGATAATGGAGGTTTCAATGTTAGTGGCATCACTTGAAGCTACTTCTGGTTCAGTCATGGCAAAGGCTGAGCGAATTTCACCAGCCAATAAAGGCTTAAGCCATTTTTCTTTTTGCTCGTCGCTTGCGTATTGAGCAAATACTTCCATGTTGCCCGTATCAGGAGCGCTGCAGTTAAAGACTTCAGGAGACCACAATACACGGCCCATAATTTCAGCTAGCGGAGCGTATTCAAGATTGTTTAAGCCGGCACCGTGTTCGGTATTGGGTAAAAATAAATTCCACAAACCAGCGGCTTTGGCTTTAGGCTTTAGCTCTTCAATGATTGGATGTGTGGCCCAACGATTTTTGGCGGTGGCCAGGTAATCGTTAAACTCTTGCTCTCTTGGGTAAATGTGCTCATCCATGAAAGCTTCTAAGCTGGCAATGAGTTCTTTTACTTTGTCGGAATATTCAAAGTTCATGTTATTGCTCCGTGTGTTTTTAAATTAATATTAAGAATTTAATTTCGTACTAAAAATAAACGTTTTGGTATTACCAAGCTAACTGTAGGTAATACCGTGTAAGTGTTCTTGGCTTTCTAGGTGAGCGGTACTGTTAAAACTGTTTAACTGAATGCTCTTTGGATTATAAAAAAATTGGCTAAAACTGGTGTTTTTAACTTGTAGATTTAGCTGAATCATTTCTTCGTGGCTAAGATTTAAAATGTGATACATGCTCATGGCAATGGGGCCACCGGAACTCACCACTAATGTGCGACCACCGGTTGGTGCGCTTTGAATAAAGCCAAGGGCATCGGCCACCCGTTGTTTAAACTCACCAAAGCGTTCAGGAATGTCGCCATGCAATTCGTCATTGCTCCACAGTTTTAACGCTTTTTTTAGCAAGCGGTAATATTCTTGGCGGTTAACTTTCTCCCCATCTTTAGGAAGTTCATGAGGGCATTGCACCATGTAGGCTTGTGCCAAGGCTGAAAAATCGTATTCGTTGAGTCCTTCGTGAACATCAAACGAAATGTCTAACTGTAAGCCTTCACAAATATTTTGAGCGGTTTGGCGATGTCTTAACATGCTGCCCATGACAACACGGTCGAATTGAGTACCGATTTGTTTTAAGTGCTGGCCTAACCATAAAGCTTGTTCATAGCCTAAATCAGACAGTTGATCGTAATTATCTTTTCCAAAAGATGCCTGGCCATGGCGTACAAGGTAAAACTCAGACATGTATCCCTCTTTTTGTAAAAGTGCTTTGAATTAAGCTGCTTCCAGAATAAGGCAGGGGCTAATATTTAGGAAATTTATTATTTGAATAGTTTATTATTCATGATATCAATACATGAAAGCCTAAGAACAAGGTATCAATGAACCCAAGGTAGGCAATCTATTTTGGGCGGAGTGGGAGGAGTGTATGCGGCTTAATCAGTTAGATTTAAACTTATTTGTGGTTTTTGATGCGATCTATCAAGAGCGTAACCTGACTCGTGCAGCAGAAGTGTTGTCTTTATCGCAGCCAGCGGTGAGTAATGCCTTGTCTCGGTTACGTAAATCCTTTAATGACCGTTTATTTGTGCGTACCCCACAAGGCATGGTGCCTACACCGGTGGCCGAGAATATCGTGGTGCGCGCTCAGCAGGCGCTGCAGCTTATGCACAGTTGTGTGCAAGAAGGCGATGTATTTAAGCCCATGCAGGCTCAAAAAGTATTTCGTTTTAGCATGAATGATTTATCTGAAGCTCTGATGCTACCGCCTCTATTAGAGTTCCTACAGATTAATGCCCCCGGAATTACCTTAAACAGTGAAGGACTGCGCCGCCAAGATGTTTCCAAAGATCTGGCCTCAGGGGCGTTGGATTTTGTGGTGGATGTGCCGATGAGCCACGATGCTAATCTTTGCCATCATAAGTTATCCACAGAGCAATATGTGTGTGCGGTAAGAGCAGGGCACCCTATATTGGATGCCCAGCTAGATTTAGAGGCTTATTTGGCCTTAACCCATGTGCATATTTCAAGCAGCAAGCGTAAGCAAGGTCATGTGGACATTGCTCTTAATGCCTTAGGTCATAGCCGCAACATTCAATTGCGCTTGCAACATTACTTGTCGGCCCCACGTATTATTCGCCATACCGATCTTGCCTGCACCATGCCAAATAGATTAGCCAAGGCTTACGGTTTAGTGGGCATTCCACTGCCTTTTGATATGCCGCAGCTAGAGTGGCACTTGTATTGGCATAAAAGTGCCGATGGGGATCAGGCCAATAAGTGGTTGCGGGATACACTGCCTACTTTGATTCCTTAACTTCTTTCTAGATATTCTTTCTTCTGTCCCCTATGTAAATACAGGTGGGGAGACACCGCTTCAGCCTTAATAGGCCCAGTTAATAATTGGCGATCATTTTTCATGTTCGGCTTTAATCTAGTGCTTAGTGTATTTGATATATATTACAAATACTTGCCAGACTTGATTTTGAGTGTAATATTACATTCTATTACTTAATGAGTACTAAAGTGTAATGAGTGAGTATCAGTTCCAACGAGAGCTCTCCCCTAGGAACATCATTTTAGATTTAATGGGGGTCAGTCATCCTCAGCCCTTAGAAGCGGGCTATTTAAGTCTGATTTCAGATATTTTTAATATCCCGGTGAATAACTTGCGGGTGGCCCTAACCCGTTTGTCTGCTAAAGGCATGCTAGATAACACTCAGCGTGGGGTTTACCGGTTAAGCCCAAAGGCCATGGCCCGTAATGAATTTGCAAGGCGCTGGAAGCAATCCCAATGTGTGGCAGGTGAGTGGGGCGGCAGTTGGATAGGTTGCCATTTAAGCAAAGGGGCTAATCGCTCAGTGCGGGCTAAAAGTTTAAATGCCCTATCTTGGTTTGGCTTTAAGCCGGGTCTTGATCATTTATGGGTACGTCCTAACAACCTTTTACAAGATGTCTCGTCTTTGCAGGCGGTGTTGAAAGATTTAGGTCTTGAAAGCCAATCCCATGTGTTTTCTCTTAATGATATCGAACCTACTCTAGCCAAGCACTGGAAAACCTTGTGGCCAGTGGACGCCCTTAATCAATCTTATAGTGAGTTGAATCAGCAGTTGCTGGGCAGTTATCAACAATTGGATAAAACCCCATTAAAGGCCTCGCTATTAGAGACTTGTGTACTGGGCAGTGAAGCCATTCATTGCTTGGCCACTGACCCACAGCTGCCATTAGAAATTCGCCCGGGACAAGAGTACGAAACACTGCGAAAAACCATGATTGACTATGACTTAGCCGGGCGAAAAATATGGTTAAAGCAATTGTCATCATTAGGGATTTCTTAGTGAGCGTATTTAAGTTCTATAAACCCAAACACCATTTTCAAAGCTATAATTAATAAGGAGTAAACGTGTCATGAAAAACAGCCCCATTTCAAAAGAAGAGCTTAAGCCGTTTATGCAGCGCAGCGATGCCCGAGCATGGCTTATTACCGCTTGGACATGGTTGAGCATTGCGTTGTGTTTTGCATTGGCCGCGTTGTACCCAAGCTGGCTTATGTATGGCTTGGTGATTTTATTATTAGCTGGGCGACAACAAGCGTTAGCGGCGCTCATGCATGAAGCTGGGCACAATACTTTCTTTAAAACTAAAAAATATAATGAGTTTGTCACTAACTGGGCATCCGCGCCATTTTTATTAATGGATGGTAAAACTTATAGTCGTTGGCATTTAGAGCATCACAAAAATGCTGGTACCGAGCACGACCCAGATTTGATGAATTATCAAAATTACCCCGTCACTAAAATGAGCTTGTTACGAAAATTCAGTCGTGATTTTTTTGGTGTTACAGGTCTTAAGCTTATCGCTTATTTAGCCTTAAGTGGTAAAGACTCCCTCACTCGCCAGAAGCGTGCGCCATTGACTATTACCAAAGGGTTATTATTAAACGGCGTCATGTTCTTAGCCTTATATTTAGCAGGCTATGGCGAGCTATTTGCCTTATGGGTAATTGCACACTTTACTGCTTACTTGTTTATTATTCGCTATCGTCAAATTACCGAGCATGCCGGCGTTAAAGATTTGTTTGACCTTGAACCTAAATACAACACTCGCTCGGTACCACAAGGGATATTAGGCTTTTTGTTTTTCGCTCCTACACAGGGGCTAAGTTACCATTGTGAGCATCATGGTTTCATGGCGGTACCCTCTTATAATTTAAAGGGCTTGCATCAGCTTTTGAAAAGCAAAGGCTATTATGATGATGTGCGCTTGGCTAAGGGCTATTTAGATATCTTTCCTGAGATAATAAAAAGCTAATAGATAACTCATTAATAAAATTTACTTAAACGCTCAATTGGGAGCGTTTAAGTTTTGCATTAACTGCTCGAAATAGTCTTTTATTTTTTTATCTAACTCACCACTTCTCTTCATATCGCTCAGTACTTTAGTAATACCTGCTAATAAATGCTGGTGCTGATTATTTAAGTAATGATATAAATTTACTTCGATAAGTGGCGGCACTAAGAAATGAATGTCGCTAATGTCTATGCCTTCAACCTTTAATTGAGTCATGCTTGATATGGCCAATCCTTTATCTTGTAAAATAAGGTCGGTGCGTTTTCTTAATAAAAAAAGCATGAGTTCGCGGTCTTTGTTCACGACGTCTGATTGAATGTGATGCTTATCCAGTTCATTTTTAATAATTTGAATGCCGCGCCGATACGCCACCTTCTGTGTGGATACGCCTTCCCACCCGATTATCGCTCGTTTATGTAAACTCAGTGCGTAAATTCCAGAGGTCATAATAGCAATGGGCACCTGAACGAGGTTCGCGTACTTTTTATTCATGCCTTGAATACGAGCTATTTCCCCATGAGTGAGCCCTGAATTGGCGCTCACCAATGAACGTGAAGAGGGCAAAGGGGTGAATTTTGACTCTACTCCTAAGCTTGCGTAAGCGCTTTTAAGAATGTTTGAAAAAATATAATGATCCATGGCTGAGTCGCTGCCAGAAAGGATAATTTGCTCTTTGGCTATAACGGCATTAAAGCTGGCTAATACCCATATAAAGCCAAATATTCGGCCCCATGCATTTTGTAAAAACATGCGTATTACCTGTTTATTGAGCGGTTCATAGCATTGAATTTAGATAGGTAAATTAAGTATAGGTGGCGCACTTTTTCCGTCAATTAACCGCTTTTAACAAAAATATTATTGACCGCTTACCTACCGGTAGGTAAGGTGTTTGGCAACTAAAGTCTAGGTGCGGTACATGAACACCAAACAACAAATTGTAGAATTGTCTGCGGACATGCTGCGCTCAAGTGGGTTTGGTGGCTTCAGTTATTTGGATATATCCCGAAAATTGGGCATCACCAAGGCCAGCGTTCATCATCACTACCCTAAAAAACAGGATTTAGGATTAGCCCTTTGCGAATGGGCCCATGAGTGGTTACAGCAAGGCTTTGAACACTTTGATGAACACGGTACATCCAGCTGGAATAAGTTAGAACGCTATTTAAGGGCTGCCTTAAAGCATTCCTTGGGGGACCAGAAAATGTGCCCTATTAGCGCCTTTTACAATGATTTAGCCAAACTATCTCAACCCATGAAAGAGGCTTTGATAGCGCTTGATGATTACGAGTTAGATTGGATTGAAAAGGTTATGTTACAAGGAATGGAAAGTGGTGACTTTCATCGTCAAGAAGACCCAAGAGCACTGGCCGCGCTATTTATTTTTAGCTGTAAAGGCGCCCTTTATTACGGACGCCTGCACGGTAAAGATTTGTTTCATCAAACCATGAAGCAATTTGAACACTTAATAAAAACCTAATCGTTTTAATTAACCTGAACTAATGTATTTGAATTTATACAGTTATTAATAAAAAATTTACCTGACTAACCTACCTATAGGTAGACAGGTTTAACGGAGAAAAACATGTCAAACTTAAACCCATTGTTTCAACCCATCAAATTGGGCCCTTTGTCTTTGCAAAATCGCATTGTCATGGCTCCCATGACCCGTACTTTTTCCCCAGGTAACGTGCCTAACGATATGGTTGTGGCTTATTACGAGCGTCGTGCTGAAAATGAAGTGGGCCTTATTATTACCGAAGGCACCACCGTGGGCCACAAGGCCGCTAACGGTTACCCTCGTGTGCCTTTCATGCATGGTGAAACAGCATTGGCAGGTTGGAAGAAAGTAGTTGATGCGGTGCACGCGAAAGGCGGAAAAATTGCACCTCAGTTATGGCATGTGGGTTCGGTTCGTAAAGAAGGGGTTGAGCCAGATAAGTCAGTGCCAGGACACAGTCCTTCAGGATTGTTCAAGCCAGGCAAAGAAAACGGCGTCACCATGACTCAGCAAGATATTGATGAAGTGGTAGAGGCGTTTGCACAAGCAGCAGAGGATGCCAAAGAAATTGGTTTTGATGCCATAGAAGTGCATGGTGCTCATGGGTATTTAGTTGATCAATTTTTCTGGGAAGGCACCAACCAAAGAACCGATTTGTACGGCGGTGATGCGCTAGCGCGTACTAAATTTGCTGTAGAAATTGTTGCTGCTATTCGCAAGCGTGTGGGTGAAGACTTCCCAATTATTTTCCGTTTCTCTCAGTGGAAACAGCAAGACTACGATGCGCGTTTGGCTCAAACCCCGGAAGAGCTAAAAGCCATTCTAATGCCGCTGGTGGATGCCGGTGTAGATATTTTCCATTGCAGTACTCGTCGCTTCTGGGAAAAAGAATTTGAAGGTTCTGACATGAACTTGGCCGGTTGGACCAAGCAATTAACCGGAAAACCTGTTATCACCGTGGGCAGCGTGGGTCTTGATTCAAGCTTTATTGGTGAAGAGGGTGATGGCATGGAAATGTCTGGTGCTTCAGGTGTTGAGTCGGGTTCCATTAATCAGTTGGCCGACCGTGTAGCACAAGAAGAGTTCGAACTGGTAGCGGTAGGCCGTGCTCTATTGCAGGACCCAGAATGGGTACTAAAAGTAAAAAATAATAAACTCGATGAATTACAAGATTACTCAAAAGAGTCACTAATGACTTTAGTTTAAATAGAGTGAACTAAATGCATCGCTTAGCGGTGCATTTAGTCTGTTCCGTTTGTTATATTTACTGTATGGCTGCTCCATTGATCTTATGGATTGCAAATTCTTTACTGAAATTAATTTACATTTAAGGTAAAACAGCAAAAGTTTTTTAAAGCTGGATTACTTATGCCCCGTCGTATTATTTCTCTTCCCGAAAAATTTCATTTTACCACTCAATATACCGTATTATTTTCAGACATTAATGGTGCTAACCATATGGGAGCTGATCGAGTATTGCCCATTACCAGTGAGGCACAGCTAAGATTTATTAAAAGTCTAGGTTATAAAAACGCCGTTTTATTTGAGGATGCGGGTCTTATCATGGTGCACTCTGAAGTGCAGTATATTTCAGAAACCGATTACGCCGATGAATTAGTCATTGATTTAGCAATAGAAAACTTGGCTGAGAAAAGTCTTGATTTTGTCTATCGAATTTTCAATAAAAATAAAAACAAAGAAACTGCACGTATTAAAACCAGCATGCTATTTTTTGATTACGACGAGAAAAAAGTAGTGGCCGTGCCAAAAGGGTTTACCGATCGCTTTAATGCAGTGGGTTAGCTTGTATGAATGCATTTTTATACACAGGGTAATGTTGGGCGAAATTAACATTTTCTAGTGCTTTTTGCCTGTGTATTTGATTTTTTTAGTCATTGTTCATGTGGCCCAAAATGACGATCCTGTTACGCTTATTTTTATAATTGAAAATACTGGGCCACTTTGTTTGGCCATCTCATCAAAGGAAAAGTTATGACTGTGTATCAGGCACCGCAACGTGACATGAAATTTGTAATGGATGAACTGCTCGATTTGCAGTCACATTATGCTTCTTTACCCGGCTGCGAAGATGCTAGTCCAGAAATTATCGACGCTATTCGCGAAGAAGGCGCAAAGTTCTCTACCAATATTTTGGCACCTTTGAATAAAGTGGGCGATCAACAAGGTTGTACTTGGAGCGAAACCGGCGTTAAGACTCCCGATGGTTTTAAAGAAGCCTATAATCAATTTCGTGAAGCGGGCTGGACCGGTTTGATTCAAGATCCTGCCTATGGTGGTCAAGGTTTACCTCAGTCGGTAGGGACTATGTTTGGCGAAATGGTTGCCAGTTCTAATATCGCATGGAGCATGGTAAACGGTGCCAATGGCGGTACTTTGGAAACCTTGCACGTGTGGGGCACGCAAGAGCAAAAAAATATCTACATGCCTAAAATTGTTGAAGGGGCATGGACAGGTACCATGTGTCTTACCGAAGCCCATTGCGGTACAGATTTGGGAATGTTGCGCACTAAAGCTGAACCTAATGCCGATGGCTCTTACAATATTACCGGTCAAAAAATCTTCATTACTGAAGGTGAGCATGATATGTCTGACAACATCATTCATATTGTTTTAGCGCGTCTACCGGATGCACCAGCGGGTGTGAAAGGTATTTCATTGTTTATCGTGCCTAAATTTGTGCCAGATGCTAACGGCGAAGTGGGTGAGCGTAACCCGGTGAGCTGTGGTTCTATTGAACATAAGATGGGCCTAAACGCGAGCCCAACCTGTGTAATGAATTTTGATGGCGCTAAAGGTTACTTGCTTGGCCCTGCCAATAAAGGCCTAAATTGTATGTTCACCTTCATGAATAACGCACGTTTAGGTGTGGGCATGCAGGGTATGATTCACGCCGAACTGGGTTTCCAAAAATCATTGGCCTATGCAAAAGACCGTTTACAAATGCGTTCTTTAACCGGCCCTAAGAATCCAGAACTGGCCGCTGACCCCATTATTGTTCACCCAGACGTACGTCGCATGTTGCTTCAGCAAAAATCCATTGCTGAAGGTGGTCGTATGTTTATTTACGACATCGCCAAAATGATTGATGTTATGCAGCGCTCGGACGATCAAGAAGTAATAAAAGAAGTAGATGATACTCTGGGTTTGTTAACTCCTATCGCCAAAGCCTTCTTAACTGAAATGGGCTTTGAATCCGCTAACTTGGCATTGCAGTGTTTTGGTGGTCACGGTTACGTGAAAGAGTGGGAAGTAGAGCAAAATGTACGTGACTCGCGTATTGCTTGTATTTATGAAGGCACCACAGGCATTCAAGCGCTTGATTTACTGGGCCGTAAAATATTGGGTACTAAAGGCGAGCGCTTACGTAAATACACCAAGAAAATTCATAAATTCTGTGAAGCCAATATTGATAACCCTGTATTGAATGAATTCGTAACCGAATTGCAAAAATACAACAAAGAGTGGGGCGAGCTGGTTATGAAAGTAGGTGGTTCTGCCATGCAAAACCCTGATGAGCTAGGCGCCGCGTCTGTAGATTTCTTAATGTACTCAGGTTACTTGGTATTGGGCTTCTACTGGGCACAAGCGGTTGCAGTGGCCGATAAAAAACTAAAAGAAGGCACCACAGAGGAAGATTTTTATAACGCGAAAATTACCACTGCCCGTTTCTTCTTCCAGCGTATGCTACCTAAAACGCGCGGTTATGTAGCCACCATGAATACGGGTGCTGCAAACCTAATGGATTTAGATGCTGAGCACTTTTCTTTTTAATCGCTAAATTATAAAAAGAAAAAGATATGTAAAAAGCCCAATGGATTCCTCCATTGGGCTTTTTACTTTTAGCGCGATTGTAAGGCGCATACGCTCAGGTTAAGTGTTTAGTGTTTGACTAAAAAGCGAATTGCCAAGCCAGAGTTAAAGTATTGTCTTGTGCCATTTGTGGGCCATCTAAATCCTGCTCTAGCTCTTTATTGTATTCAACCGCAACTCTATGTCCTTCAGGCAGGGTGATGTTCATGCCTAGGCCAGCACTTAATAAGTTGCCACCTTGCAAGTCGGCATCGGCTGTTGGTGTCATCATGGCGTTTAATTCGTCATCTTCACCGCTAATGGTATCCCAATCTTCATAGGCTAAACGTAAGGATAAAGACACGCGTTGATGAATCGGTGCTTGCACCCAGCTTTGCAGTTTGTAGCGATCACCTAACCTGTAATCGCGATCGTTTTCCCCTAAGCGGATAGTGGCTTGAGCTTGGGCACCATAAGAAAAGCTTTCTTGCTGAGCGGTATAGGTAATGCCGGGTAGTAAATCAACAGTGCCGGATCCCAATTGCATGGCGTAAGGCATTACCGCACCATTATTTGTTTCATCAATGGAGCCTGTGGGCAAGCTCATCATTAGATTTAGGTGAACCTTACGGCCGGCTTTGCTAAAAATATTATGCAGTGCGCCGACTTTAATATCTCCTAAGCCTTCGCTGTCCATGGAGGTTTCTATATCGACTACTCCCATTCCCATGTCCATTTGCGAGAGCATATCCATATCTTTCTCAAGATAAGGCAGCATTATCATCAAAGTGGTTTTATCGCTGGGCGCATACATTAATCCAAACATGTGCATGGTCATGGTCATTTTGGTGGGGCTCATCATATAGCCGCTATCTAACACTTCTTGTGATGAAACCGAGCTCGTACCATCTTGCAGGCCATTCATATCCATTTGCATGTTGCGGTATGACACCATGAACTCCCCTTCGTTGTGAGTGTGATCACCCATAACAGAAATAGGAGCATGAGAATCAGGGCGGGCGCTGTTCCAGTCGTGAGCGAAGGCTGTATTCGTGGCTAATAGCGCGCAGGCAATTTTAAAACTGTTGTTTAAGGTGGGCATGGATACTCCGGCTTTATAAAGCAATTTTGTAAGTGCAGGCCAAGAAAGTTTGTTGACATTAAGGACGTTGGCAGCCATTGAGCTCTACATTGCCTAAACGCCTTTAATCATTCTGTCTGTTGAATAATGGGCGCGGAGTTTATATAACTTCCATCACCTTGAATATGCGGCAAATTGTCGCAGTCCAATGTGCAAACAATATGGTGGGTGTTTATTGTTTGTTATGCTCCAGTTACCTGAATCACACCGCTCGTTTGGGAAGTACATATGCAGCAAGCTCAGCACCTAGTCAACATGGAAGGCGGTGGCCGAATTTCTCTTTATAGACTGAAGCCTAAAAAAGTGATTGGAAGGCCTATTCTTTTAGCCCATGGCACCATCTCTAACGGTGAATCCATGAAGGATTTAGCCGAACACCTTAAAGAGCAGGGCTTTGATTGCTGGTTATTAGAGTGGGGTGGCCATGGGCAAAGCGAAGCGGCCAGTTCTCGCAATAATTTTGAGTCTCCAGCATTTAGCGATACCCCCACCGCTATTGAATATGTTTTAAAGCAAACCGGTCACCCACAGGTTAACTGGGTATCCCATAGTGGCGGTGGCCACTTACCCCTTATGTATTTGGCTCGTAGCCCTGAAAACCAAATGAAATTTGCCAGTATTGTCTCTATCGGTGCGCAGGCGACAGATGGTGCTCTAGGCATATCGGCGCAATTAAGAGCATGTGTCTTGTGGGGGATTACTCATTTATATGGGCAAACCCCAAAAGCCATTGTCTCAGTAGGCACAGAAGGCGAGCCCACTCTATTATTGGGCCAGTGGGCTCGCTGGAACTTATTAAGAAATTGGAAGGGTCAGGATGGCTTTAACTATATGTCAGCATTAGGTCGCATCTTAACCCCTTCCTTAATAGTGGCAGGAAGCAATGACGACATTGCTCCAGCTTCTGGTTGTCGTAAGTTTTTCGAAGCCTTGGGAGGCAAGAGTAATGCTTGGCTCTTATGTGGTAAGACTCACGGCTTTAGTAAAGACTATAGTCATGGTCAACTTATAAGAGGCCGTGCTGCTCAGAGTGAAATATACCCCAAGGTATCGGCTTGGCTAATTGAGCAATCATTAGCCAATCAAGAGCCAGCCATTGGAAGCCGTTCATAAGTACAAAAAACAACCATAAAATAGCATGGTAAATTCTTTTCAAATAGTCGTTGCCCTTTTGATTCAGGTGCGTAGAATGCGCCTCCTCCTCAAGGCAGGGCCAGAAATATTTGGCATTTCTTGAAGAGTTTGAAAGCACCTTTAAAGGTGAATGTTTAAAGATTTAA
>OJDR01000049.1_pt1 | contig 56031 bp, 55 predicted proteins | sample 1593081 | NCBI WGS metagenome assembly OJDR01 (sample SAMN05416873, study PRJEB24817) | seawater metagenome | isolation source: Sea water | place: Canada:Atlantic | collected 2013-11
TAAAATAGTTAAGTTGCCACTATATGAGTAATTAATTTTTCGCTCTATATTGCCATCATTATTGGAATCGTAAGTAATTTCAATTTTTACCCCTTTATCATTAAAAGTTATGGTGGTTGTACCATCATATTCATCGGTTATTCTTTCTGTTAAGACATTACCTAATTCACTATAGTCAAATATAGCTAGTCGCTCAGGGGTGCCATCAGCATCATAGTCGTGTGACTCGCTGGATAACTGTCCATCGTCATTGTAAACATAGTTACTAATTTCATCGGCAATGCCATCGCCATTATTATCAATCGTTCTGCTAATTAAATCGTAGTTACTGTTGTATGCGTAGGTATAAGCTCTATCTATGCTGTTATAGTCTTCACTGTCTTGCGGTGGATTATTGTTTCCTCCCCCTTCTTGTGAAGGCGTATATTCAGTCACCTCATCATATATGCCGTCGCCATCATAGTCATGACTTGTACTGATTCGGTAATTGTTTTCATCATATTCATGCTCTGTAATATTATTAAAGATGCCATCACCATTATCATCAATGCTTTCACTGAATAAAGGGTAACCATATTCACCAGAGGTATAGACGATAATGCGATCAAAAATTCCATCAGCATCATAGTCATAATATAGGCTTTCTGTTCGGACTAAATCATTAACGCTATAAGTTCTTTTAATATCTAAAATACCATCGCCATCATTATCATAACTGGCAATTTCGAGTCTTCCTTCAGCATCGTAGTAATAACTATGTGCACGATCATTAATGCCGTCATTATCAGCATCATAAATTTCACTTAATTGATTGCCGCTAATATCATAAAGAAGGGTGTATTGTTTGATAGGGGTCGTACTGTCAAATGTTTCTTGAGTAACAGTGATAGAAAGTTCAGATTCAGAGCTTCGTTCTAGGTCAAGATTGTTTTCATCGTTATTATCACTGCCGCAGCCTATAATAAAGGCCAAAGGTATTAAGCTTGTTGCCTTAAATATCTTATTCATTCCATTGAGTTTCCATAAATATTTGAGGAGGGAATAGTACAATTATTTTAAATTGAATGCATTCACACAATTAAAATAATATTGGTTATAAATTGACTAATGGATTGTTCAAAGAAAGGAGATTTGAAAACTACTTGCTAGCTTCAAGCTTTATGTATTAAGGCTACAAGTTAAATCTGTAGCCCAGATTAAAAAGGGTTACTTATACTCAACCTTAACTAAAACACCCAAGTCCAAATACTTTTGTCTCAAGCGATAAATCATCGCGCCGTAAGTCATGATTGGCAGTCCAGCAAACTCAGGATGCTGATCGTGTAAATCGTCCTCTTCGATAAAGCGATACAAGGTCACGGCATCTTGTGGTGCTGTTTTGAAGGCTTCAATTTCTTTATTGGCCGTGTCGGTCAGTAATTTATCAATGGCCACGACTTTTTCAAATACATCTTGTGGTACTTTTTTTTTACCCGATTCCCATTTACGAATGGAGCGTTCATCTACATCAATTACTTTCACTAGGGTAGAAATAGACAGGCCCACGGCCTCTCTTAAGGTTTTAAATTCTGCTGCACTCATGATTGGCTCTTTTAAGTGATGGTCTAACGATTAGCCAACATGTGAAGACTAATCGTTCAATAAATAGGGAGGAGGTTATTTTAGCAGCTTGTGGGTTTTATTGCTTTGGATGAATGAAGGCCAAAGCAATGAAGCTGTCTGTTAAATAAAAGGGGTTTACCAATCGATAGAAAGCGCTGAGCTGGTATCACCGATTCTTTGATAATCTAAGGTTCCTGATGTACTGGTGCCTGCAAAACTCCACTGAGCATTAAGGGTAATGGTGTCGTCATCCCTTACATCTTCGTACTCTAAAGACCCTGAGCAGTTTGATGCTTCAGAAGCCGTCCAGTTAGTGCTAGGGGAAGTCCAGCGTACGGTTTCTGTGCCGTCGTCAGTAAGAGTCGCTTGTCGTGAACCAACGTTGCTACCCTCCTCATAAAAATCAAGCGTAATATTACCTAGGTCTCCAATTGTGCCTTGCAATACCAGTGTCTGCTGTAAACTTGCTGAGGCATCAGCTTTGGTAGAAACTGTGGTTGTATAGTTTTGGCCTGAACCCAATACAGTTTCAACCTTTAAAGTGCCTTCTTGTTGATAATCATTTTCCCAATTACATTGGTTTAGCGCGTACATGGCTTCGGTACAAACATAGAATATATTAAAGCCAGTAAAGGCATCGGCGAAGGAGGGGGCTAAAAATGCAGTGATAGCGAATGCCCCTTCAAGTTGATCGGCTTCAGGCAATGAATCAATTTCATCTGTGCTTGCTGACACAGCCTCCACCATGCTTTCAATTAATAACCAACTTTCGGACTTATTGATGGCTTCATTGGCAGTTAATAAACTATCACCTTCGCTATCCTCGACGTGTTTGCAAACTCGATGAGTCTCAATTCTAGGGCCGCCTCCACTAGAAGTGCCATCATCGCCAATTAACTCTTGATCATTGGAGTTTTCACTTACACAAGCCGTCAGCAGCATACTGCTTGTTAATACAGCTAATAGTTTTGTCATTGAGTTCAGTCCATTGATGAATTATTGAATGGCTTTAGTGCACTCAGAAAGGGTACTCCACAACCCATGACAAAAAATGAGCAGCTATTCTCACTTTTCACCAATGAAGCGTGACAGGGTTAACTTCTGAAAGGCTGGATGGGTGAATTAGGTTTATACTTTAATGATGTATACACAGGGATTATTATTCTGTGTGATTAAAAGACAGCACTTCCCTCGCGGTTAAATAACGCCATGTCCCTTCTTCAATGTCTAACACCACCTGGCCAATTTTTTCACGATGCAGTTTTACCACTCGATAGCCTACAGCCGCAAACATGCGCTTTACCTGATGAAATTTTCCTTCGGTAATGGTAAGTCTTGATTCTGTTGGGCTGAGTATTTCTAACATGGCGGGGCGCGTTAACTTCTCTTCTCCTTGCAATTGCAACCCATTTGAAAATTGCTCTACCAGAGTGTTTACTTTTTCTTGCGATATGGGTTGAGACAAACCCACTATGTAGGTTTTTTCACAATGCTTTTGTGGGCGAATAATATCAAACGACCAGCGCCCATCGTCCGTCACCAACACTAGTCCAGTGGTATCGGCATCTAATCGGCCAGCCACATGTAACTCTGAAGTGCGTTCTATATTTAAACCACTAAATAACGAAGGGTAAGCTTCATCCACGTTAGAGCAAATGGTCTGGCTGCGCTTGTGAACCATTAAATAGCGAAAAGGTCTTGCCATAAGCGGTTGGCCGTTAAGAGTAATGGTATTGTTTTCGTGTACCTGTACGGACTCATCCAATACGGAGGCACCATTGACTAAAACGCTACCATTGTGAATACACATGACCGCGTCATGTTTGTTCAGATCGGTACTTTTACAAATAAATTTATCAAGACGCATGTTGGGCTATTGGTTTTCATTAATGCTAAGAAGAAAGGGATTATCCTTGTTCGTGGACATAAAAACAAAGGCCGGTTTACGGTAGTGTGCTCGTAGTTGACAGCCTTTATTTTTGGAGATGTGTGGCCTTATATAAATAGTGTATACCTTGCTAAGAATGAAAAGTACAAGTTAAGAAATAAAAGGCCTTTATTAATATCACCTTTAAGTCTAGTGACTAAACAATTTATGCTGCATCTAACGCCTCCAAAAAGTCATCGCGAATAAGCTCAAAAGATTCTATGCCAACCGATACTCTTATTAAGTTGTCTTCAATGCCTAATTTTAAACGCTCGCTTTTATCAAGCTCACGATGGGAAGAAACTGCGGGCACTATCAACATGGTGGCCACATCGCCAAGTGTTGGTCCATAAGGAATATTTTCGGCGGCTCTTAAAAAGGTATTTAAATTTTCATGCCCGCCGTTAAGTACAAAGCTAACCATGGTTCCAAAGTGACCATCCAATAACTTTTTCGCCATACTGTGGTCAGGATGTGTTGAAAGCCCCGGATAGTGAACTTTAGTCACGTTTTTGTGCTTGAATAAAAGTCGTGCCAGCCTTGCGGCATTGCTTTGTGCTTGCTTTAAGCGTAAATCAAAGGTGTGCAAGCCACGCTCTGCCAGCCAGCAATTATAGGGGCTGGCGTTTAATCCAAGAGTCGAAACCGTTTCATCTAATTTGTTTAGTAATTCTTGGTCATTGGCCCCAATATACCCCAGGGTCAAATCACTGTGTCCAGATAGCATTTTAGTCACTGAATGCATAACCATATCCGCTCCATGATCCAGCGGACTAAACCCAGTGGGCGTGGTGAAGGTATTATCAATCACCAGCAATGCACCCACATCTTTGGCAGCTTTTACCAAAGCCGGAAAATTTGTCACCCTTAACATTGGGTTTGAGACGATTTCGGCTAAAATAATTTTGGTGTTAGCGGGTATGGCATTAACAAACGTAGCGGAGTCAGATGCATCAAAAAAAGTGGTATTAAACCCTAAACGCACCAAAACCTGAGAGGTCATTTTTAAAGACTGGCCATACAGTTGTGTGGCGGCTGCGATGCCATCTCCCGCTTCTAAAAGGCCCAGAAAAACCGCAGAAAGAGCCGACATACCTGAAGCGGTCATGACACCGCCTTGCGCATTCTCCATCCATGATATTTTATCGGCAAGCACAGCGGAGTTAGGATTACCGTATCGGGCGTAAGTGAATCCCTGTGCTTGTTTGTTGTAAACCGCTTTTAAATGATCCACATCAGGGTAATGAAAAACCACAGATGGTGACAATGGGGTGGTAAGAGGGGTGCCAATATTTTCAGGTTCATGGCTTCGTCTAACGACTGAACGACGCTTTTTACTCATATAAAAATTCGCTTACCAAAAATGTTTATTTTGTCGTGCATTAATCGAGATTACTTGTTCTGAATTCGAAGCTGCTTAAATCATTCTGGATTACGTATCATATGCGCTGTTTTATGGCTTTTTGCCCAACAGGGCAGGTGCTAATGGAGCGAAGGTTCTAATTACTAAAGCCTTTGCGAAAAACCATGCCCTGATTAGACGTTAACCACTAAGGAATGGCAACCGCTAAACCATTAAAGGCTATAGGGGAGTTTCTTGGCTATGGCGTTAAGGGTTGATTACAGTTGGTTTACCTTGGGGGATTGCAGGTTGCGAGTTGTTAGGGTACTCGACCTACCTAAAAATTAGGACCCTGTCCCATTGGTTCCCCTATTGACTGGCCCCAATTGTGGGTAATGTGTATTATTTGGCCGTCATAACACCATCAAAAAGGGCATATCTATGAAACATTTATTAAGCATCGGTTTTTTGTTGAGCGCATTGCTATCGAATTCAGTTTTTGCCGAAATGAAACAAAGCCAACTTCGTCAACTTGAAAAAAGTATTGTTGAAAAGGAATGGCCTGCTTGCGTTACCCCAAGGAATTATTACGATCAGGTGTATTGCGCCGCTAAGGTTTATAATCTTTTAGATAATGCCCTTAATGCCGCGTACAAAGATGTACGAAAAAAACTCACTAAAGAGCAAAAAAATGCTCTTAAGAAAGTGCAAATAACCTGGTTGCATGAACGTGATGATGAATGCGCTAAATTAGAAAATGGCCGAGTGATTATGAATTTAGGTTGCTCAAAAAGCCGTACGGTTGAAAGTTTGTATTACATAAATCAAATAAATGAAAACGTCTCAGATTTCTCTTTATTGTTAGCAGAGTATAAAGCTAAAAAATAAAATAATTAATGAAGTGTTAAGTGATTAGACTTTAAAGTTAGTGATTTTTATGCGTTTAGGAAACATCTGATCTGACTTTAAAGCCTATCATGCTATTACTTATTATTGTGTCTGAGCCATTAGCGTCCAAATAATTTGCTCTTCAATTGTGACTTCGCTACATCTAGTGGATTCTTGAGTCTTTTTGGGCGGATAACTAATTCACCAGAGCAATTAGGGCATACCCCTGCCATATCGGTGGTACAGGATTGACAAAAAGTGCATTCAAAAGAGCATATATAAGCCGTTTCTTTAGGGGCTGTGGAAGCATTGCACTTTTCACAGGTCGCTTTCATTTTTAGCATTATTGTTACCTATCGTGGAATATAGTAACAGCATAGGTCAGTCAATGAGGTGTTACCTTATCAATTGTTAAGTTCTCTCTTCATTCGGCTAAACGATTCAGGGGTTACACCAAGATAGGAGGCAATACTCTGCATGGGAGTTTGCTCAATAATTTTCTTTTCCATAGTTTCGCAAAAATAAAGATAACGGTCTTTTGATGATTTATGGTGAAGCATTCTTAGCCTTCTTTCCATTGATAAGTAGTGCTGCTCAGCTAAGTACCTGAAAACCGTATCAATCTCATGATCCTCTTCTCGACGCTTTTCTACCTCTTTTAGAGGTATCAAAATCCCTTCACATGGCTGCAGGCATTCAATGTATTCAAGTGATTTTTTACCCGTAATAAACCCAGCATAACTCAGCACTGCGCTGTTATCCGTCATGAGCCGTAATATGATTTCCTTGCCATCATTAAGGTAAAAGCATTTTACTAAGCCACGGGTCATATAAAATAAATGACTTGGATTATCTCCTTCACGATATAGGAATTCGTTTTTATTGAATTTTCGCTTTCTTCCTATATTGCTAATGGAAGATAAGTACTTTTGAATATCATTCGAATTTTTGGGCGTGATATTAAACATATAGAATATTCAAGTTAGGGTGGTATTACTGTATTTAGTTTTTCTATTTTTAGTTGTTTAATTGCTTATTGATTTCTTCATCTCTTTTGTCTTTCGTATTTTGCATTAATTCATTTATATCCTCCCTAAATTTTTGTACATCCTCTGGTGCAGTGGGAATTTTGGGGGTGGTAAAATCATTGCCATTGTTAATGGCATCTTTAGTCACTGTGCTCGAGTTCATTTGCTTTTTTACAATAAAACCTATGATTAATATTGTAATTATTAGTGAAATAAATTTCATTAAGCTATCTCCTTTATGTAGTGAATGTCTCAGGGTTGGTAATGATTTAATGGATATTCTTTAGTTAAGGTTTGAGTGCTAAATTTGCGTTAACTGAAAAATCTCCACTCATACTTTAATCGTGTATTTGACTGCTTTAGATTCAATATATCATGTTTTTTACGGCTAAGCTGGGTGTGTTATCAAAATTTGATGAGTCTGTTCTTTTTGCTTAAACCCTCTAAACACTAAGTCACGACAAGGTTATGTGGGTCAACTTAGACTAAAAGAGCGTGGTTAGCGGGCTTAATGATAAATCTTTTAAATGCCAGCTATTTGTTAATGGCTTGAAAAATTAAAATAAACACCATCCGAATAACACTAAGCCTATACATTCAGAGCATTACCTTTATATTAATTAGTCCATGAGTAATCACTTTTAATAATAAAAGAAAGGGAAGATTATGAGTTCAGATGATTGGAGTTCAAAGGTGGAATCGGCCGTGGCCACTGTGGTGGGAAAAATCCCAACCATAGGTATTGGCGTGAAAGTCTTGGTCGAATTGTTTTGGCCCTCCTCGGGTGAGGATATTTGGTCGCAAATTAAAGATGAAGTGTCGGCTTTAATTGATGAAAAGATATTAGAAGCCGAGCTAGATGAGCGCCAAGAAACCTTAGATGGCTTAAATATCTCACTTCAACAATATTGCAGTGCACTGGATACCGAAAAAGGCAGTTTAATGAGCGCCATGTTGGTGAGCATTAACGCCCTTTATAGTGAACTAACCGAATCTGATAACGCCCTTCATTTAGTGCCCATTACCGTTTCATTGGCTCATTTACATTTAACCCTGTTGCGAGAGCGCTATGAACACGGTGAGGAAATGTACAGTGAAGACAATAGCACTGTGTGGGAATCTGAACTAAGCGATCAATACAATAACTATAAAGCCTTCTTTTCAGCTATTTATCCCACTTGGCAAACATGGCGTTATTCTCAAATCACCACAAGCTGGGATACATCTTTAGTGGTTTCTATCATTCCCCATGATAAAGCCTATGGGAAAGTCAGCGATGCCGTTACAGGGGAGTCATTTGAATATGAAGACGATATGAATTCCAACGACGACTACTACAAACCCACCATGCAAGCTTCGCAAACTCGAATGCAAAACGATGCCAATGCCCTGATGATAAATGCATTAGCGTCCACCGCCATTCTTAATCAATACTTGCCAGGGCAAGAAGAAGCCGCCCCTATGGTGGATAACAACGTGGCTACCTTTTGGGTGGGCCCATTCAGTTGTGCCACGCTGGGCTCTCAAGATAATGGTGACTATGAAACCAATGTTGATGATAGCTCGGGGGTCATTACCCAATTTTATATTCGCGAATGGAATTCTATAGACGGTGTGCAGTTTAAATACGACGGACACGACGGCAATTTTATAGGTGACTCAAATGGCGGTGAGGCCCACACCATAGACGTACCTGCAGGCGGTTACGCTACGGGTCTGAAGATGCGTTTTGCAAAAGGCATTATGTGCAGCATAGAAACCTGTTTTTCAGATGCCAGCAGCTCTGGGCAATTAGGCAATCGCACCAATTGGGGTGGCAACGATGTCATCGCGGTGCCTAACAACAGTTATGAATTAATTTGTGGTAAGTTTAAAAAAGGCTCTGGGCCATCTAACACTCAAGGCACCAGTGTTATTGAATTAGAATTTAGGCATGAAGCGGTTGAGGTGGCATCAGAGGAATTAGCCGCCAAGCTTCAGGCTGCTTTAAAGTAGTGATTGTGACTTAAGTTGTTTTAACCTTTGTGTTTCATGATCCTTACAAAGCAAACATTTTGCTTTGTAAGGACGTGCCTTCTTAACCAAAGGATTTGTTACCCAGAAGAAAGTCCCTTCGATTAAAGAGTTGAAAATCTCTGAGTTTGATAATCACTGTTGCCAAATAATAGTTCAATCATGGTCATGCGCTTAAAATAATGACCCACATCCAATTCATCGGTTACGCCAATGCCTCCATGAATTTGAATGGCTTCTTGTCCCACTTTGCGCGAGGCACGGCCCACTAACGATTTCATGGCTGCAATTGATTTTGCCGAATCATCACTGCCTTGATCCAATTTCATGGCGGCCATCAAAACAATAGATTTAGCCTGTTGTTGCTCAATAAACATGTCAGCCATACGATGCTGCAAAGCCTGAAACTTGGCGATGGGCACACCAAATTGCACACGGGTTTTGGTGTATTCAACGGTTTTGGCTATTATCACTTCCATGGCGCCCACGGCCTCGCTACAAACGGCCAAGGTGGCACGGTCAACAACCGATTCAATCACCGCTAATGCTTGCCCTTCAATGCCTAATAGTTGATCAGCACTTACCAGTACGTTTTCAAGGCGCACTTCGCTGGCCCGGCCACCATCTTGAGTGCGATAAGCCTGTATGGCTACCCCTTCGCTTTGGGCATCGACTATGAATAATGAAATGCCAGACTCATCACAAGTTTGCCCCGAAGTGCGGGCTGCAATAATAATTTTGTCGGCGGCCGCGGCGTTCAAGACCACAGCCTTGTGACCGTTCAGTATGTAACCTTGATCATGTTTCTTTGCAGTGGTGGCAACATTGGCCAGCTCATAGCGGCTGGTGGGCTCGTTAATGGCAAGGGCCAATTGCAGATTGCCCTCCATAATGCCCCCTAGTAGAGTTTGCTTTTGCGCTTCACTGCCCGCCTTGGCAATTGCACCACCGGCTAACACGGTGGTGGCTAAAAACGGTTCAATCACGATGCCTTTGCCCAGTTCTTCCATTACCACCATTAAATCTGCTGCGCTGCCCCCTAGGCCCCCATCGCTTTCACTGAAAGGCACCATTAGCCAACCTAATTCGGCAAACAGTTTCCAGTGGTCTTTGCTGTAACCCAACTTGCTTTTAACCAGCGCCATGCGCGAATCAAAGTCGTAATCTTTTTGCACAAATTTTGAAATGCTGTCTTGCAGCATCTGTTGCTCGGCACTTAATGAAAAATTCATGATCTCTCCTTATAGGCCCAGTACGGCTTTACAAATGATATTTTTTTGCACTTCATTACTGCCGCCATAAATGGTGGTCTTACGGTGATTAAAGTATTTAGGGGCACTGTTAGCGGCGGCGCCAGGGCCAACAGATGCACCTTCATACCCATAGGCAAACTGTTCATCTACAAATGGCAGGGCATAATTACCGGCTATTTCCATTTTTAATTCATCAATGGATTGAGCGATTTCAGTGCCTTTAATTTTTAAAATAGACGACTCAGGGCCAGGGGCTTTACCTGTGCTCACATCGCTAAGGGTACGTAGCTCTGTATATTCCAGGGCCAGTAAATCAATTTCTAGCTCGGCCACTTTATGAGAAAAGGCAGAGTTTTCCATGAGGCTTGCCCCAAGGTGCTGAGTGTTGGCAGCCAGTTCTTTCACTTGCTCAAGTGCCACTCGGCTATTGGCCACGCCAGCAATACCAGTGCGCTCATGGGTTAATAAAACTTTGGCGTATGTCCAGCCCTTGCCCTCTTCGCCTATTAAGTTTTCTTTAGGCACTCGTACGTTATCAAAGTGAATTTCATTTACTTCATGGCCTTCATCCAGCATATAAATGGGCGAAACCGTAATGCCAGGGGTTTTCATATCAATAAGCAAAAAGCTAATGGCTTGCTGGTTTTTAACATCGGGCGCACCGGTGCGCACTAGGCAAAAAATCCAGTCGGCGTACTGGCCCAGGGTGGTCCAAGTTTTGGTGCCATTAACCAAGTAATCATCACCGTCACTTGTAGCGGTGGTTTTTAATGATGCTAAATCTGATCCCGCATTAGGCTCTGAATAGCCCTGGCACCACCATACATCACTGTTTAATATACTGGGTAAAAAGCGTTTCTTTTGTTCTTCGTTGCCAAAGCTATAAATAACTGGGGCTACCATGCTCATGCCAAAAGGAATCACCGCAGGGGCGCCGGCAACAGCACATTCGTTGTTCCAAATGTATTTTTGCGTAGGGCTCCAGCCCGTGCCGCCGTACTCAACCGGCCAGTTCAGTGCTGCCCAGCCTTGTAGGGCGAGGGCTTTTTGCCAACGAACAAAATCGTCTTTTTCAAAGTGCAGGTCATTTTTAAATTTGTCAGAGATATCTTTTGGCAGTTTCTCTTTAAGAAACTGGCGCACTTCTTGTTGAAATGCCAGTTCCTGTTCTGAAAAGTCGACGTTCATGCTTACCCCACATAAGTAAATATACCCAAGAACTTTAGCAGCCTGCTTTTTCACAAGACATGACTAAGCGAGTCAAGTCGATCAATTTATTATGGGATTGTCTGTTGGGGATGGGGCATCGGAGGGGAATAGGATAATTGCTGTGTGGTTTAACTCATGTTGTGTGAACGTAGTTGAAATCTCTTTTATCCCAGCTTCTTTGCGCTTCTTAACTCATTGTACTAAGCGGGTATAAGCCGCCTTTAACAGCGCTTTAGAATAAAGGTGATGAAAGCCGCTAAGGGCATTAAAAAGTACTCCAAATTTAGCATCGCTACCGGTGCTGTCTCGTTTGGGGATAACGGCCGAGCCGAAGTATAAGCGTGTGTGACTGCCATTTTCAGACTCAACACTTTTGAGCCAAGACCGTGTTTTGCCTAAAAAATCACACAACAGTAATTGATTGGATGTTTGTTGCTCAACGCTCCAGGCAGCAAAATGATCCACCTTCCCACGAGAAAGCTGTGTTGCTTGTTCATCGTTAGAGGGGCGGCGCGCCAGATGGGTTAAAATGAATCGCTCTAGCTTGAACAAATTACTGGTGTAAAAAGCTTCAATGTAATCTGCTTGAGTAACCTTCACGGGTAAATCAATAAAATAGCAGTCTGTGCGGGCCCCTTGTAATTTGTACTTGGCCAATAGCGCATCTGTGGGCAACTCACCTTGTTGTACCGTATTCATTATATTTCTCATTGTAGGGCTTTTTGAAACTGATATAGGTAAACAGGTGACCTGTACAGATCATCAAGCTGAATGGTGTTAATGGCCTGGTGTGAAGGCAGTGAAAAATTATGACTGATTAAATACTTTAACAGGCCCGGTTCTTTTTTTAGTTTGTTCTCAATTTTTAGCATTGCCCCAGGGTATAAATAACACAGTATTAAGGATGCTTGGCTTAAATCGGCTTTTAAAAAATCTTTTCGATGTAGGGTAATGTTTTTTAGCCCTAAGATTTTTATAAATAGTAGGCTTGTAAGCCATGGCAAGAGGGAAAGCTCGTAACCGACTATGTTTTGTTGTGGATATTGCTTGGCAAAGGCAATCAGTAAATTTCCCCAGCCGCTGCCTAGCTCAACAATAGGGCCTTTTTTAAAATCTCGGTCTGATTCTACATGGGTATTGGCAAGGGTGCTTAAATGCAACATGGCAGTTTGCGCTTTGTTAGAACTTGGCATGGGGGATATGCCCAAAAGTAGGGTGTACCAAACGATAGATGCCCCTATTAGCAGGATGAGTGTGATGAGTGTTATTTCAAAAATGGGCAAGGGTTATCCTTTTGAAAAAAATACCTAAAAAATTTACTGATTGACATAGGACCATGTTGGAGAATTAAACCAATTAATGGGGTCTATTTCACTTATGGGGTCTAACCACTCAACGCCATCTTCTAATGCATCTTCTTGCAATGAATACTTACCCGCTTTCAGGTCTCTTGCAAATCGGTTTATATAATCTGTTACTGAATCTGCAAGTTTTAAGCTGATACCCATCTTGTAGTCAATTAATATCACCTGCCCATACTTACCTTTTTCAGAAGGGTCTAGATCAACACAAATCAGTGAAGTCCCGTTGTCATCACCAATGGGTACTCTTAATTTCCCTTCAAGATATTCATTTTTAATTTCTGGATCGGTGTGCTGAATAGGGCAGTTGTATTCGCCTTTTAAATAAGACGTTATATGATCGATACAACGCTGAATGTTAATGAACTCAACACCATATGCAAAATTTGAATAAGTCTTGGGGTTATTGCCATTGCAGGTTCGATATAAGTTAATCATATCCTCGGGTAATGGCCTGGCCAATTAGCTCTTGTAGCTCTTGAATTTTGCTTTCTTCAGCGCCAGGTTGCAAAGCCTTTAGAATGCTAGGGGCAATGATGCTTAGTTGTTTTTTAACGTCTTCTAACATAATTAATTCCCTTATTACTTGCTAGATTGACTCTATAATTTGTCGACTATGAATATTGTCACTAATGATCAAACATTTCACTCATTCAATGGTTTAAATTTTTACGTATTTCCACAGTCTTGTTATACTCAACGAGACCTCCCATTAATACCGTATGATTCTGTTATGTTGATGGATATAAACTACCAGCCCATGCAAGGGCTGGTTTCACAAGATAATCGCTATGCCACCTATGTACCGGCATCTCCGTTAAGTCATTGGGTACAGAGCTTCTGGCAGCTTAATGTACCTAATGGTCAGCATTTTTATCGCAGCATTCCCGATAACTGCGTTGACGTTATTATCAATTTAAATCGCTGGGATGATATTTTCATTGTAACCCCTTATACCTTGCCAATTGCGTTTGAGCTAGCCGGGCCTGAATCTTATTTTGGTATTCGCTTTAGGGTATTGGGTCACCAAAGTATTGTGGCAGCCCCCATTAGCGAATGGCAGCCAGAAAACAAGGATTCTAAATCGGGTGATGTATTACCTGTTGATTTGTTAAATCGAATTTATGATTGCCTTGAGTTAAATTTAACTTTTAAGCAGCGTTGTGACTATTTAACTCAGGCTTTACTCAGCCAAGTTCAGCAGATCAATCCCGACCCAAGGTTGGCCAAGTTTGTACGCTATTGCTGCCATCACCAAGGCTCCAATGTTGATCTTACCGATAAGCAATGTGCCCAGTTTGGCATTTCAGCAAGACAGCTTCGCAGACTCTCTCAGTTATACCTTGGGGTGTCTCCCAGAGAATTCGCGCGGGTCATGCGCTTTCAAAAAGTACTTAGATTAATGAGTAATTCAAGCAATACAGCTCCTTGGCTTGAACACTACTATGATCAGCCTCACTTTATTCATGAATTTAAACGCCTCGCTGGGGTTAACCCCTCTGATTTTCTAAAAATGTCCGTTTTGTACAATAAAGATTAAAAGTAACCGCGAATACTGACCCCTACCATTGTGAACCTTGTAGGAGTGAATATTATGATTGAATTTGAAGCCATGTTTCCGGTGATGGTGGCCCCTAACTTACTCGAGCTAAAACAGTTTTATGAAACGGTGTTTGGTTTTAATGCGGTATTTTTTGACCCACAGTTTTATTTACATCTAGTATCACCCAGCACCGGGGTTCAGCTTGCCTTTTTAATGCCCAATCACGCATCCCAACCAGATTTTTTACACACAGTTATGTCGGTTGAGGGTTATGTGATTTCACTTGAGGTACACGATGCGACTAAGGCCTATGCCGAGGCACAAAAACTTAATTTAAATATGCTAATGGCCTTAAAAGAAGAGCAGTGGGGGCAATTGCATTTTATGGTGCAAGACCCAGCGGGAATGGGAATTGATGTGGTGCAGCACTTAGAAGTAAGTGAGCATTAAATGAGAGGGGGCGGCATGCAAGCCGCCCCTACCGACCGTAAACCCTAATACCTTTTAATATTACGAATTTATTGGCAGCGCTTAGTAATCCAACCAATTGCACTTTAATGGAGCTGGCCTTACCAGACACTTTTACCTTTAGTTCTGCCGTAGCAGAGCCTTGGTTATCGGGATATTCACAGGTTTCATTAAAGGTGTCACCACAGACATTATCAAGGTAAGCAGAAAACCGCTTCGAGCCCAGCAGTTTCCCTTTAACTCCGCTGCTATAGTCATATACTCGTATTTCAATAGGGCGTTTTTTCCACCAATCCGTAAGCACCCCAATGGCTTTTAACTGGATATTAGAGCCCAGTTCCATTTCTACTTCGTAAGGTAAGTGTGTTTCAGGGTATAAGGATTTATCTAGCGACATTTCATTCACAAGAAGTATTTGATCGGGTAAATAAAAGTTTGCAGATTCTGTATTTATATCATCCGTCACTAGTCCTTCCAAACAGGGTGATGATTGATAAAATGTTTTGTCGCCATCAATACATTTAAATACTTGGCCTAGAGAGATATTTGTGGTGAAAATGGCTACGACCGAAATTACCATCTTGAAAAAAATACCGTTCATAAATTTACCCATGCACATGGAAAGGCTGAAAGTCAGTATAACGCTAACGATGGAGCAGTCACAGGCAGTGAATAAACGCGCGGTCTGTGTGTCTTAGCTATATGATAGTTGCAGATTATTCCATGTTTTTTTGTCTAATAGAATGTCTAACCTGACTTGGAATTAGATTTGTGCTCAACCGCACAGATTATGGTATGTTAATGCTATATTGCTACTAGGTTGATGCCTTAAAATTGCCAGTTAGAATTATGGGCATTCTTTATATGAGAACAACATGCAAAATCTACTTTCCTCTTTTTTAAGGCGCTCGCCTTTAACCCTTTCGTTATTAAAACCTAAGCCGCTTATTGATGAAAATAGTGCCGACTTTATTTTTACTACCGTGGCCTGGGTACTCAATAACTTTGATCATCAAGAGTTTTTTAGGCGCACACGCCTTATTGCCCCCAGTAATGAATTTTTTCCCGGGCGTGTGAACAGTGTGGATGAAAAAGCGCAGAATATTTTTGCCCACACCTTAGGTTTTACGGGTTTGAGTCATTGGCCCCTTGAGCTTAAATCTATGCTTGAACGTGAAGCGAATCGTGAATGTCAAATACCACCGATCCCTCAGCCAGAGCTGGCTAATATTGAGCGAAATTCATCTTCATCGGTTGCTGCTTTAAGCACTCAACAGCCGCTATTTGTTTTTTATAACCCACAGCAAACTCTAAAACCCGAAGACTTAAGCGCCAGTTACGCCCATGTGATTGCCCAGCACATGATCATTCAATCGGGCCAGCAGCCACCTGGTGGTGCGCAATTGTTTACCGAGGCCAGCGAAGTGTTGGCCAGCATGATGGGCTTTGGGGTCTTGCTCAGTAATTCTGCCTATACCTTCCGTGGTGGTTGTGGTTCTTGTTATAACGCCATGGCCAATCGCCAGCCTGCCTTAACGGAATCGGATAGCGTGTTTGTATTGGCGTTATTTTGTCGGTTGAAAGGCATTGGCTATAAAGAGGCCACAATGCATTTAAAGAAACATTTACGATGCAGTTATAAGCGGGCGCTGAAGCAGATTGATGAAAGAGTAGGGGAGATTGGGGCGCTTAAGAAAATAGCTTAATGGTTATAACAAATAATTAATCCTTCTTTGCTTTTAGGAGAAATAATGAAGTCATACCTATTAGTTTTTATTTTCACATTCGTTTTGTCAGGGGCGGCTCAAGCAGAAGGCCCCATCTGTGACTATAAACCTGTATGTATTAAACAGACTGAATAATACATAGCTCTGGTCTGACTTCACTCAAGCTTTCTTCACAAACTTAGCCGTCACCATCATTTCCCCTGCACCATCTACTTTGCAGTCAAGTTGATGATCTTTTCCTTCAACGATTCGTCTTATTATGGCTTTGGTACCAATTTTAAGTATTAAAGAGCTGCCTTTTACTTTTAGGTCTTTAGCAAGGGTCACCTTATCTCCTTCGTGTAATAGCGTGCCGTTAGCATCTTTAACGGTCAGGGCTTCATCCTCAGGTTGTACATCAGCCGGATTCCATTCATGTGCACACTCAGGGCAGATCAGCTGTGTTTGATCTTGGTAGACGAAACTAGAATTACATTTTGGGCAGGGAGGAAGGGACATATCTGGTTACTTCTTTAATTTAATTTGGTGGGTATGATAATTAAGCTGGTAAGCTTTGGCGAGTAATTTAGTTTTCAAAATATAGGGTTTGAGAGCCTTACCAAAGCACGCCTCGTTAACGGCCACATCAAATTTTATGGGTTACTTCTTTAATTGGCTTTAGAAAAGAACTTTGTAATTGAATTAATTTAGGTCGAGCCACAAGTTATTGCCTTGAATTTTCCATTAAATATTTTGGAGTTCTTTCTGGGGGTGATCCTCCAGTTTAGTCGGAAACTTAAAAAATTACGGTTATTAGAAATAAAACGACCGTCAAATACGGTATAAGTCAGCAGGCCAGAAGGCACATAAAATTCATTAATAGAGGTGCCCTTAGTAGTTTGCCTATCTTGTCTTTACTACTTTATTTTAAAAATAGAGTAACGATCTATATTTTAGTTATGTTTGTGGTATTTCCTTAAACGGGAGACAATTTCTTACAAGGTATTGGGTGCTTTTATTACATAACTATCTACCAATGAAAAAACGGTTAACATTTGGTAACTTAATGGTACTAAATGATGATGCCAAAAATTTATAGCTCGAACTAGTCTTTATTCCACAACTGGGGGAGAGCAATCATGAGCAAATATTTTTCAAGTAATGTAAGTTCAGTTTTAACTCTAAAAAAACTTTTTGAAAGACTATTTAAAATAATTTTTCTTTATAAATTTTATATGCAGCAAAGTATATTTTGTTGTTTTCTATTTTTCTCAACTCTTGTGGGGGCGCAAGAGTACAAATGGGAGAAAGTTGAAGACTTTATTAGCGCGCAGCCTTATGCCGTATCTGCTGACGACGCTAACATGGGTTATGCCCTAAATGTAAAGGGTGATTATGCCGTGGTGGGGTTGCCAGGCCCTCATTTAGAGGGAGGCGGCGGCGGTAATGGTCATCATGGTATGGCTTATGTGTTGAAAAAAGTGGCGGGTAGTTGGCAAGTACAAGCAACGTTTCGCCCTAGTCTAGATGAATCCATCAATTTTGGCATCGAGGTGGCCATGTCTGACAACCTTATTGCCATCAGTGCGGTAAGTGGCCAAAACTTTCGAGAATCCAGAGTGTTCCTGTATGAAAAAATCAACGGCGATTGGCAAGATGCTGAACCCGTAGCGGTATTGAAAGGTCAAAGATATTATGACAAGCGCTCATTTGGTGGCTCTATCGATATAACCGATGATCTAGTGGTGGTGGGGTCAATTTACTACACACTAGATAAAGGCGGTATTTACGTTTATGAAAAACCCTTGACTGGTTGGAGCGACGTCAATACAGCCACGGCCATATTAGAGTTATCCAGCGACCAAAGCCCAGGGTACTTTGCGCAAACTGTGAAAATCGTAGATGACATGATTCTCGCTATGATGAATTCCCCCAGTACTTTATTGGTGTATGAAAAATCGGCCAGCCAATGGAGTAATATGACCGAAAGCCAAGCCATTGATTTAAGTGCCGCCCTGCCTAACCATTATAAATTTCATATAGAAACCGATGGCGCTACCGTGGTCATTAGTGGGCCTTCCTATTCTTGGGGGGCTTCTGGCGCGGTATTGGTAATGGAGCGTTCCGGTAGCGTTTTTAGCCAAACACAAGTCATTCAACGCAGCAATGTATTAGACGTAAGGTTTGGAGCGCTTGCGGTAATAGAAGGTAACAATTTAATTATATTGTCCACCGGAGAAAGTGGCCCCACTAACGATACTGATACCCTGTATTTTTACGAGCAAGATTCCTTCGGTCAGTGGCAGCAGGTGGGCACCCACGCCATGAATAATGATCGCGCCCGAAATTTTGATGCCACCGGTGAGCGCATGGCATTACAAAACGGCCAATTATATATGGGTTTTCCCGAGGATGATTACAAAGGGGAGAATGGCGGCGCCTTTCATGAATACACAGTTTCTTCAGGAGCAATAGGGCCAATCGTTAGCAGTGTTTATCCGCAAGATAGTAACAGTTTAGATTATGCCTATGTGGGGCAATCGGTGGCCATGGAAGGGGGCATTGCCGTGGTGGGTGCACCGGGTGAAGATAATTATCGCGGCGCGGCTTACATATTACAAAGAGTAAACAACCAATGGCAGTCGTTAGCGAAACTGGTGCCACCTGGGTTAAACAGCTGGTCTGATTTTGGCGCCAGCGTGGCCATCAGTGGCGATACTATCGCTATTGGTGCGCCTTTGCGTAAAGACAGCGTTAAAGGAAAAATTTATATTTATAAAAAGCCGTTATCCGGTTGGCAGCAAATGGAAGCCAGCTATGAAGTGACTGAAGACCTTGACGCGTTAATTGATGGCGAAAGTGCGTTGAGAAATTATGGTAAATCACTGGCGTTATTTGAAGATCGCCTAGCGGTGGGGGGCAATGGCTATACCAGCAGTCGTGTTTTAGTGTATGAACTAGGCCACTCACAGGCCAACCAAATTCATGCCCTTAGCGATACCTCAAATAATTTTGGCCGTGCCTTAAAATGGATCGACAACGGTGAACGTTTGGTGGTGTCTTCAGATGCCAACCTCATTACCGTATATGCCGACTATAACGGCAGCTGGAATAAAGAGGCTCTATTGGTCAGCAGCGACATTCTCGCACGCTTCTCAAATTTACAAGCCAACGATGAATGGATTATTGGCGGCAGTTACAGCAACTTTAGTAACAGTGGTGAAATTAATACCTTCATGTTTAAAAAGCCCGACATAGGTTGGCGCAACATGAATGAAAACCAAATGATCAATCACAGTTCTCGCTATTCAAAAGATGGCGCAAGCATTGCCTTAGATGGCGATACCTTGGCGATCTGGGCCGATAACGAACTGGGGTGTATGAAGCGGTAAATGATCAATGGCAAAAGGCACAAAGCGCGCAAATAGATTACCCCTATGTAGGGGTGTATATAGACTGGCACAACGGTTTTGAATATCCGGTTAATCATATGACCATGCAAGGGGGCACGCTTTTGGCTGGCCGCTTTTGGGAAAACACCATTAATGGTATTTTTGCCGGTCGTGTAGACATGTATGAAAAGAAACTCACCGCCAGCATTACGTTTGATGATATTACTAAAAAATTAAACGATGGTTTATTTACCCTGTCGGCAACTAGCAATAGCACCGGTGCTATCAGCTACGCCATAGCGGGGGGCGATGAAACGGCTATCAGTCTTAATGGCAATTTGGTGCAAATGCATCACACCGGCACCGTGCAAATTCAAGTGAATCAGGCAGGCGACGATGACTACGCGGCCAGCTCTGTCACGGCTACTCTCACCATAGAGAAGGGTCAGGCAGTCATTACCAACTTTAATGATATGACTCTTTTTAAGGGACTTCCTGCGGTTACCCTTAATGCCCTGTCTAATTCAGACGGTGTTATCAGCTATGCACCCTTGGCTTTCATCGGCGCTAACGGCACCTTTGACATGGGGTTAGACTTAGTGAGTGCAGACCAGCTTACTCCTTTACGGGCGGGTACACTTTATTTGCGAGCCTCAGTGGCCGAAACCGATCAATACGAATCCGATGTGGAAATTATTGTGGTGGTGATTGTGGATTTATAAGTTTCAGCTGAATAACATACACAAGTTAATAGCCCCTTAGTATTTATATTAAGGTGCTTTTTTTATTTTATTTATACTGGTGTTAAAGAAAAGGTAGGCGGGTTTTTATTTCTGGGGTTGTATCCCCAGCCCCATCTTTTCAAGCACAGCCGGCCTCACGACCTTGTATGTTTAATTCGATATTAGTGATTGAGGCCGGCCAAGGCCGAAAGCTGTTATCGGAGCGTTTTGGTGGGTTTTTTTGAAGAGACTTGAGTGTTGGGGAAGAACTTATCTTGTACGCGTTGGTAAATGGTAAGGCGGGATTTCCTGTCCTATTATAGATAACCCCCCATAAGCAATAACCCCATACAAGTAACCATTGCGCGATTATTTGTTTATTTCTACTATAGTTGATTAGCCTGTAGTAACCTTAGAGAGTTTTTATACTCGTCTTAGGGTTTAGCAGTACAGTCCTGTCGGATACTAATTCAGCTCTCAATTACGCGCAAGTGTCTGTCACCACCCCTAACTGTGGTAAGGGCGGAACGACCCCTTATATAAAAAATAAAAATAGTAAAAAATCCATCAGCGTTAATCTACATATAAAGTATCGACACAAGGGCCAAACGAAAGACGAGGCTTTAGGGAGTTGGACGTTAAGCCCTGGCCAAGTCAAGAAGTTAACTTCACGCTGTACAGTGCCCGGGCCAACAAGCCAGTTATTTAAATATTATGCAAACTCTGCACACTGGTTATAATAATCAATTAGTCACATCTTGATTTTAGGATAAATAATGAAGTCATACCTATTAGTTTTTATTTTCACATTCGTTTTGTCAGGGGCAGCTCAAGCAGAAGGCCCCATTTGTGATTATAAAGCCTCAAAATCCATAAAAGTCATGGACAACCATGTATTGTTTACTGCCTCTGTTCAGTACGACAATAAAAGCTGTATCGATTCAATGCTTTTGGTCAAAGTCGTTAACAATATAAATGGTGAAATAATTTACAAGGATACAGATTCATTTCAACATTTAAATTATTACGGGCCGTCTGATGAAAGTTACTTTCAAGCCGTCTCTAAAGATTATGCGGACGGTGAGCTATACGAATTAACCCCATTACACAGCTGGCCAGAATTTGAATATTCAGATGCAGAGCCAGGAATGTCAAAGAGCGATGAAGTAAAAAGAATTCATGGTATGAAAAATATTTCAGATCCTGAAAGGTGGGATTTGTTAGAAGAAGTACAGATATGCTCCACGGTAGAGTATTCAATCTCTCGAGATGACTATGAAAGATTTAGAAAACTAAAGGCCTTAATATTTCAACTGGCTGATGGAGAGAGTGGTGAGTTTATGGCTTACGATTCGCGTAAGAAAAAATTGGTGCCAGTGGCATCAGGCTGTTAAAAAAATATCATGTTTTTGTGTTTCAAAAGGAAAATATAAATGAGAGTGAATTACTTTGTTACCGCAATTGTACTGGTATTTATTGTAAGTGGTTGCAGTAACGAAACGAACGTAACGCATATAAATACAACGCTTGGCGAGGAAATAGTCGCCTTAAAAAAAGCATTGGATTCAGGTGCTATTGAACAAGGTCAATATGACCAATTGGTTGAAGGCCTGAGTCTATCAAGGGGAGCTAAATAAATAAGAATTATCAAATGGGTACATCATTGAGGGTGAGTACTTTTAATTGAGGGTGGGCTTTTTATTAAATAGTGGCCAGTAGGGTTTTCCTTCCTGGGGAAGAATCCCCAGCCCCTTCTTTTTCGACCACGGCCGGCCTCACGAGCTTGTATATTTAATTGGGATTGGGTGATTGAGGCCGGCCAAGGCCGAAGGGTGTTATCGCGTCGTTTGGGTGGAGGCTTTTAAAAGAAGATGAGCTTTTAATTTTCGATTAGTCAAAAGTAAAGACTGCCCCATCCTTGTGATTGATCTGACAAGACACACCGTATAACCCTAGCAAATTAAACTTTTTGCTATAAAACCTTATCTAACAAAACCAAATACATCTAAAGACATCTGCACATTTAGTGATTACATGGCTAGGCTGAAAGTAACACCCCATCAGTTTGGAGACACCATGACGCGTTCATTAAAACTTATTGCACTGCTCGCGCTCAGTCTATGCATCATTGCTTGCATCGATCTTAGCAGTGATGACAAAAAAAATGTAGAAGATTGCTCGACTGGTGACCAAACTGCTTGTGACACATTAGATACCGAACTAGAGCTCGCCAATCAAGCCTGCAGTGACGGTGAGGTCGACCAGTGCCTTCGAGCTGCCGCATTAGACGCATTAATCGACAGCATTCCACAAGGCTTAATTATCGCGTCTTCCACAGCCAGTAGCGATGCAGGCAACAGCAGCGAATTTGATAAGAAAAAAGCCACCGCCAGTGCCTTTTTAGACACTATTCGCAGTGCCACCGATTTAGCTAGCTGTCTTGATGCCATTCCCAGCAAACCACAAGTGTCATCGCCATTGTGTTACGGCCCAGCCCTTGATTACACCGATCACCCAAATTCAACAGGGGGCACTCAAGACGGCCAATTGCCAACCGGTGACTTAGGTTTATGGGTAGAAGATGAACCAGGCACCGGCCAAGCCTGTGCCGCGGCTAAGTTAAACGAGTTAGTCGCCAAAACCGCTTACAACGTTGACCTTGCCGTGGGCAGCATGAGCATGATGGTGTGCGCCGCAGCTTTATTAGGTAAAGAACTTCCCGAAAATGGCGCGACGCTAGACTTAAGCACACAGCTTTCGAGCATTGGTAGCAGCAGTAACCAGTCGGGCATTGAAATCAAAACCGCAACGGTAATTCACAAAACGCTTAGTGCCAGCACCGGTTATGAAACCCACATTGTTGGTACTTTACACGACCAAGACATTGATCTCACCGTGTTACACGACAGCGATAACGACAAAGGAATTCTGACCATAGAAGCTCCCGAAAGCGATAACCAAGCCACCGACTTACGAGGTGTCTCCGTCATTTATGAACTTTCAAGCAGCCAAGTAAAATACAAAATGATTGCTTCGCGTGCGCAGCCTCAAGGTAGTGCCGCCGCCGATGTAAGCTTCGCCAGTGATGGTCAAGTTAGCCTACAAGCCGGTGAAGATATTCACGTAATGCAGGCAGACATTAACCCAGCTAACGGTTATGGCAGCCTTGCCTATGCATGGAAAGCAGGCGGTGGCGATGACCACTACCGCGCCTTAAACGTGGTAACCGAAAGCGCAGGCAACGGCACTGGCCGCGCCTATTACGGCTATGTGCCATCACCTAGCTCAGGTAGCGAAAGCATCAATCTAGCGTTGTCAGCTACGAGTGCCGGCATGATTTGTAATTGGGCTGGCCCAGGAAACAGCCACACACCAGTTGATAAAGTGCAATACCAAGCGTTGGCCCTTAGCTCTGGCGATTGGACGGCCACTACATCGAACATTACCTATGCACCAACGGTTAACTGCGATATGGATGCAAATACCGGTAAGTTTGTTCCCGCCTTTGGCGGCCCGGGCGATACCAGTCACACCCCAAGCACCCATGAACAAACCATCATCACTAACGGCACTTTAGATTCAGCCAGTGGTGCGATCACTAATGACCTACTAGATAAAGCCAGCATTAACTTCACGTTACCAACCGAGCCTACTGCACCGCAGTAAGTACGATCTTGAAAATAAAAGCCGTTCACGTAACCACGTGAACGGCTTTTTTATATTCTGTACGAATGCATATCATCAACTAGGGATGCTACAAATCTACTTAGGTGCAGTCGCTAGCTATTTACTGTGTATCGCTACACCAATTTAAATTCGGTGCGAGCCAATATGGTTGAGCATGTCAGTCATTATTCATGGTTAGGTTATCGTGCTAACGGGTTTGGTTTTAATATAACGTTCATCACCCTTCATCCAGAATACAAAAAATTGGGTAACACGCCTGATGCTCGGCAGCAGGTCTGTCGCGCTTTATTTCGTGGGTGAATGGCAGAAAAAGATATAAAAGAAATTCAAGAGTGTACGAATAAAGCTTGGGTGTTGGGCTGTGAACCTTTTTAAAAAAATTGAGCGAAAGACAGGTTTATAGAACACCTCCCCTTAGATAAGGGTGGCGATAGAAAACCAAATGATACCGTAAACATAAAAATAAATGACTTTGACCCTTTTTATTTTTTAAATTTTAATGATGGCCATGGCATCCGTTACATCTGTTGATAAGTGATATAGAACTTTCAAAGTGTGTGACGTATCTGGCATTTTTTGCAATTCATGACGCTTGTCCGATTAAAAAACTAACCCAGAGTCTTCGCGGCTCACAGGCCCAAAACCACTGGCACCAAGTCAGCTAGGCATGTACATATTCCTCACGCTCATGATGATCGTTGTCATAATCTGTCTCTTTATGGGCACTAAGGGTCCGTTGTGAAAAATATATCGTTTCAACGTTTTCTTGGTCTGGCATGAAAATAGAACAGACCATTATGCCAAGTAAAACAAAGAGATGGGTCCGTTACAGTTTTAATAACAGCAGTATTAACCCAGACGCTCATTAATGGAGAAGCTTGATTTGGCCCTGAGTTTAGAAATTAAACTCAGGGCCCGCTCTACACGCAAATGGATTTCCTTTTTAAACGATGTAAAGACTGCATATATTTCTACAAAAATTTAAGAGAATTCATTCATGAAAAAACTCATAATCGCAGCTGTAATTGGTGGCGGCATATACTACGGACTCAATAACTTTGGAGGTGCCACAACAGATCACTGCTCAAAAGCAGGTGGGGAAATGACCTCAATGGGTTGCCTTATGCCAATGACTGAAGAAAAATGTAATACACTGGGTGGAACCTTACGGGCCAACGGCGACTGCCAAACAAAGATGACCGAAAGCAGCTGTAGCAGTATCGGTGGAGAATTAACCGCAAATAATGAATGTCATATAACACAATAAATAGTTTTGTAGCGATCACTGGAATACATAATTAGGTTTACTTATTGTGTATTTTAAAGCCCAAAGTTTTCTTGAGTGGCTATTGGCACACTCAGAATCTTAACTTAATGACCAAGGCCGAAGGGAGTTACAGGGCGATTTTGTGAGGAATTTTTTACACTCTTTATTTAGCGCTGGTTAGGGAAATTTCCAGCGTAGTGCTTTCGCTTCGTGTTTTTTGATGAAACGGTCTTTGTGATTACAGTATAAATTAATGTCATTAGCACAAATAGCAGCTCCTTCTGTCTTTAGAGCGCCATAGTCTGCCGCAATTTTTGGAAAAGCAATTAGATAGTCTCTGAAAGCAATATGCCTCTTTACTTCAGGTGAGCCGACTAAAAATGCGTGGACTTGATGGCTTCGTTGTATGCCATTACAGCCCCTTTGGAAATAACGTCTATCCGATATTCCGAACTCACCTTTTACCTCATATTTAAGTGATTCCATCAGATGGCTTTCACTATCTAGTATTTCGAGAGATTTCACTTCAATGAGTATATCTATGATTGGTTTAGCACAAAGACCTTTGACCGACGTACTTCCAATGTGATGGATTGCTACTACATTATCTTGAGTCAAAATAGATTCAAGCAGTATTTTTTCTTGGCTAAATCTATTAATCCATTCATCTTGATAAGCTACTACTTCAATCATCCTCGAACTCATTCGGCCTCCATTTTTTAACACCTCACTAAGAGTGCGCGTTTAGTTGGGTCATTTTTCAGCGAATTGATAAGCGAGAGGCCACTTCAGCCCCTATTTTTTGATTAACAGTATCGCCAATTTTAAATATGGATGCGATAACTTCTACCCAATGACCCTTTTCTGCGATCTCATGATGATTGGCACCATACACTGCAGATTCTGAGGTACTGCCTTTAACGAATCCTTTTGATGCTAGGTTCGAAAATACTAGCGCCAAATTCTGCTTAGTACACTCCTCATGTAAGGAGGCTGGAATTCCCTCTACAGTGCAAAACAGACGAAGACAAAGTTGCGCAGCCATATTGTATGGAAGGCCAGCAGGGAAACTACGTTCAATATATTCTTCAATATTCATTACGCTTAACTGTTTATTCATGTGCGTTTTATCAGAACCGTAAAGGCCTTAAACCCGAGCAATGTGTTAATTTATCTTGGGAAATTGAAAATCCATTTTCAAGACTAGGTGAAACACACATGCGCATTTTATAATCTTTTAATTAAAAGGCGAGGGTATCAAATATCTAGATAAATTTTGAATAAGTAGCTGTTTAACCATCGCGATTATATTATTCCAAATCCACATTTCCAAAGAAATTTTACATTTCAGTGCCAAAAATCAATGGGAATACTAGTTGGTCTATCAAATAATTAAAGAACAATAACTCAATTTGGCGGAAAAATTACGTGTTTTTTTCACCACTGCTAAGTTGTTGGCTATTCACCTAGCATCTAGCCGCTTTCTATCTTTCTTAGGATGCCCCCTTATTTATCGCTCAATTGCGATCAACAATCCGCCCAAAAAATGATTATTTAGCTGCATTTGTATGTAGTTGGCAATACAGGGCAGGCATCAAGGCTGGGGTGTATAAAGCGTTCACTGTGGGGAGGGTAGTTAGGTAAAAGGAATGGGTACTTATTTTGCAGCTTGTTTGTATTTATTAATAAGGCCTTCTTTTTTCATTTCTTTAAGAATTACAGCTATTTTTTCAACCAACACTTTATTCTTTTTATGTAGAAAAGCATGTACTGTGACTTTTTCCATTACGCCTGCGCGGTGTACCTTTAAATGTCTCACCGTATTATCCTCAAGTAAAATGCTTTCAATAACCGATTCAACATCTATAAATAGGTCTAGCCTATTCTTTTGGAGCATTTTTAAACCTTGGCTAATATTAACAACTCCAGACAGTTTTTTTTGGGGGATAATGCTTGGCAGTTTTGACTGGGTTTTTTTAACGCCAATGCGATGGCCCACCATGTAGTCTTTTCCTCTTAGGCTTTCCCATCCGCTTAATTTTATGGCGGGGTCAATGGCATAGGCCGAGAAATGTATTGAGAAGTGAGGCTCTTCTACTCGAATAAGGTTGGGATGTTTTTCGCTGTAGTCATACACGCGGTGAATTTCACCATCTGACAAACCATTATCACTCATAGCGCTCGCCCGTTTGGCGGGGTAGCTTTGGTAGCTGAACTTAATATTTAACCTTTTAAAAACCTCTGCATAAATGAGCTGTAACCACCTTCCGTGATGGGAGTGTTTGGTATTGTTGGTGCCCGATAAAACAATCTCTTGTATTGGTTTGTTTGGCTGTACTGCTTCATTAGCCGTAGTGCCATTAGCAAATAATGATAGAAAGAAAGAGGTGATTATGATGGTGATTTTGCTTTTTATCATATTGCCCTCCCTTTTCTTAAGACGTTTTTAATATTTACGTTCTACCTGATTTTTTTCAAAAAGTGCCTTGCTAACAAACATGCCTTGTAGATTTAATTGGTTGTGATTCATTGCGCTTTAAGGGGGGACTGGTTGGCTAATAATATTATTTAAACTAAAGTTATATTTTTTTGTGTTGGGGGTATGAACCTTTGATAGTTTTTTAAAATTAATGGTTTTCCAATCTCTATGGTTTATCTTTTTAATAAGCGCTTTGTCTTTAAAACTAATAGGATGAAAATCGGTTTTAATGGTAACACCTAATTCTTCTACAAAGTCTTTTTGGTGGTAATGATCGTAAAGCAATACTAAGGCTAACCCGCCTTCCATAAAGTGCCCGCCAAGACTTGTGGTTAACTGCCGAGAGGCAATGGCGTTTAAGCCATCGCTTGACCAATCTATCCCACCCACTAGTACCTTTTTTCCTGCAGGTATACCCAATTCATTTAGCGCATCTATTGCCCCTAAGCCGATGGTATCGCTTGCGCACCAAATTAAATTTACATCTTTATAACGCTTTAGCAGCCCCGACACTTTTAACTTAGCGTTCTCTTGGCTCCAGTCGGTATTAACTACCTGATAAAGAGCCGCAGTTGGTTCATTTAGTAGGGCCTTTTTTAAACCGCTGACGCGATCAAAGGTGGCCGATGAATCTCTGGCTCCGCCTAGGCCAATGATATGTACTTGTTTATCTATAGGGTTTTTAGATCTCGCTTTTTCAATAAGCATAGAGGCAAGACGCTGCCCAGCCTGCACATCGTTAGGGATCATTTGGCCTAACCAATAGCGGGACATTTCTCTTGGGTTTTGTATTAGGCTGTTGCTCTCAGCTAAGACATGGGTGTTAATTGAAAAGTAGTTCACCTTATTTTTTTCAGCTAACCCTATGACCTTATCGGACGAGCTTACCTTTATAATGCTAATGAAATAATCGGGTTTATCTTTATGGTTTAATATGGATTTAGCCAATTTTAAGTGTTCAAACCTGTCGCCTCGTTGGGAGTACACAACGGTTAAATCCATGCCTAAATCTAAGGCAGAGGCCTGCATAAACGACGTGACTAAATCCCAGAATGGGTTTCCCTTGGTGTCGGGGTTAAGAAAGGCAACCTTAATAGCCTGGCTTTCCCCGTAACAAAGCATGGGGAGTAGGGTTGTGATGATGACTAAAAGAAAACATTTCATTTAGAAACCCAACATAGAGTGTTAGCTTGCGTCGCTTAAATTGGACCTTTGGTTTTAGCGTAAAATACTTTAAGGGCCTATAAATGCTCGCATTAGAAGAGCCACCATAAGTATAGGTAAGGAACGCACTTTTGCCCGTTGTGGGTCTGGTGTTAAGTGAGGCCTATCAGTCCCTAGAATGTGACCATAGTTAACATTACTTGTCGGCCGTAAGGGGAAACTTAGGCAAGGGCACTGCACAAGCGCTTAGGGGCTATACAGTACAAAGCGCCCACAATTTGATCACCCATGAGGTTTTTTCATTTCCCGCCCAAAGCCTGTTCTGACATAATCAGCGCAATTTTTAAATGTGCGCCCAATAAGGTCTTTTTAGGTTCCTTTTTGCCCTCCTTTTATAGGGAGGGGTGCCCTCATCAATACACGAGATTTGAACATGTCAGCAGTCGTAAAACCCACTGTAAAGCCCGCCAATCCTAACTTCTCATCTGGCCCATGCAGCAAGCGCCCGGGTTACGATGTGAACAATCTAGACTTATCCACATTAGGTCGTTCACACCGCTCTACCATTGGCAAAACGGCTCTAGAGTTGGCTTGTGTGAAAACCTCTGAATTGCTGGGTTTGCCCGAAGGCTACCGCGTAGGTGTGGTGCCCGCTTCTGATACTGGCGCCATGGAGATGGTGTTGTGGTCTATGCTGGGCCAGCGCCCTGTGGATATCATGCATTGGGAGTCGTTTGGTTCTGAATGGCACACCGATATTACTACCCAGCTTAAGCTTAAAGATGCCCGCTCCTTAAAAGGGGATTATGGGGTGCTACCTAACATAGACGAAGTGAACTTTGATCACGATGTGATCTTCACTTGGAACGGCACCACATCCGGTGTGAAAGTGCCTAACGGCGATTGGATAGCGGATGATCGTACAGGCTTAACCATTTGTGATGCCACCTCTGCGGTGTTTGCCATGGACATGCCTTGGGAAAAATTAGATGTAGCCACCTTCTCTTGGCAAAAAGTGTTGGGCGGCGAAGGTGCCCACGGCATGCTGATTTTAAGCCCTCGCGCAGTTGAGCGCTTAGAAACATTCACGCCAGATCGCCCGTTACCCAAACTGTTTCGTTTAACCAAAAACGGTAAGTTAATTGAAGGCATCTTCAAAGGGGCCACTATTAATACTCCGTCTATGTTAGCGGTAGCCGACTATCTAGATGCCCTAAATTGGGTAGAAGAAATGGGCGGCGTCTCAACCGCCATTCAAAAATCTATGGACAACCTTGAAGTTATTAAAGGGTTTGTAGCGCAAAACGATTGGATTGAATTTTTAGCAAAAGATCCAGCCACCATTTCTAACACGGGGGTGTGTCTTGCTCTTAAAGCGGATAGCGCGCAGGTGAAAGCCATTGTGAAACTGCTAGATGCCGAAGAGGTGGCCTACGACATAGGTTCTTACCGCGATGCGCCGGATGGTTTGCGTATTTGGTGTGGTGCTACGGTTGAAGAAGAAAACGTGAAGGCGTTAATGCCTTGGTTGAAGTGGGCTTATGAAGAAGTGACTAAAGGTTAATATATACAGGATGTATGGTATGACGCGATGCCAGGGACGGCAAAGAGCGGCGTTGTGCAGATAGCAAGGCAGTCAGGTACGCTAAAACATACCGCTGCTTTGGGTGGTTATTATTTTTGGAAATTATTTATGAATCAAAAGAAATTAATACTTTCAGTTTTATTACTGTCTCTATTACAAGCAGGTTGTACTACTTTTAAGTCACCAGAAAACAGTAGCACTCAAGTTACATTCAAAATGGCTGAAGATATTGCTGCAAATGCCAATCAGTTTTATTACATATATCCAGAAGCTGAATGTAATAAATCAGAGGGTTTTGGAAAAGCTGCAAACATGATGAAAATGTGGGGGCTAGGAGGGTCTGATTCTACAGTTAATGTAGTAGCCGGAGAGAAGTTATATATTCTCTCAGAATTAAAAACGCATACCGGTGGAACGACTGTCTATACTCGTGGTTGTAGAGATCTTATAAGCTTTACACCTGAAAATAATCAGCATTACTCTGTGCAGCAAAACAACAAATGCACTAGTGTGTCTGTTATTAATCAAAATCAAGCAGATAGCTTAGTGAATGCTGAAGATTTGAAGCTGCCTTATAGCTGTTCATATAGAGCCAATAAAAACTTATAAATTTCAAAAGTGTTTAAAGAAAACAGTTATTAAAGCCTATCTTATAAACTAATTAGGGTGGGCTTAATAAAAACTTGTAACCGAAAAGTACGCCAACTAAGGGCTAAAATTCAAACAATAAACAGATTCATCCACCTTCCCCATATTCTCTAATATCTCAATTTCCCCACCACGTTTCTTCATCTCTTCATTTACTGGGCTATGGAACAAGGCCTTTCTAAACTCAATATAACTCAGCGTTGCCAATTCCATATCTAAACCCGCAAAGCATTTATATAGCTGGTGTAGAGTGAACTCACATTTTTTGTATTGGTGCTTGCCAGCAAGTTCTAGTTCACCAAAGCCTGTCTCGCCATTCAAGATGGCATCCAATATATTATGAAACAAGGCGGTTATATTTTGCGAGTGCTTGGTTTTCATGAATTTTCCTGTTTTTTTATTCAAATAAAAAAGCCCGCTTACTTTCGTAAACAAGCTTTCATAAACAGGCTTTCCTTTTTTAAGTATACAGAGTTTATAAAAACGTTAGTGACGATGATCTGGCAAGGCAACCTTAGACGAAAGCGCGCAGTTTATAATTATAAATGAGCATCTTGAGTCTAATGTTAACGCTGCTAGAGCGAGTAAACTAGTTTTTAGCAGACTCTTGGACTGCCTTGATAATGCCAAATCTATTAACCACATACCCACAGCTCACACCCAGCACCAACCAAAAAATACCGTTAGCAAAAGCAGTGGCTTGTAAAAAATCGGCCGCCAGTGCTTCCAATGCGCTAACCGCTTGTGGGTCTGGATGTGAAAATGCACTGGCCCCTTCCATAAGTTCAGGCAGTGGTGCCCCTAGCATATGGGGAATCACCAATAGCACCAGCCCTGCCAATTTTAAACTAATATGAGCAAAGGCAATGAGCCCTAAACCAGCGGCGGTTAAGGTCACTGTGGTTAACCACCAACCTTGACGCCCTTGTAAGTTAGCCGCTTCCATTCCTGGAATTTCAGGGTGCAACCCTAAGGTGGGGGCCACAAAAAAAGTCAGGTAACCGGCCGCCCCCCAAAGGACACCGATTTTAATACTGGCTTTGCCGTGATAGGTCATGGCGGCCAGAATTAATAATCCAAACCCCATGCCCGCTAGCACATTAGAAATGCTGGTATAAAATAAACGCTCAGCACCATCTTGCGGTGCCCATGCATCTGGGTCGTGATGATGATCCGTACCGCCATGATTATTAGTTTTTACAGTTGGCTGTTCAGTTGATTGTGCATGGTGCGCATGTTCATTGAGAGGTTCCAACAGGCTGTCCTCATGGCCGTGGTGATCAGCACTTGCATGTGCGTGATCATGAGCATGGGCAGATTGTTCGTTTACACCAGGGGCGGCTTCGGCCACTTCAAATTGTTCGGCGGCAATAATGGTGGGGGTGACGGCCACTTGTTGTACCAGTGCCAATACCACGCCCGAGATCAGGCCTACCAGCACACTGGCAAACACTAAATTTCTAAAAATCATCTTGCATTCCTTTTACGTTTTTATGGCTGCTTTTACTTGCCAAATTTAGTGACAAGGAAAAGCAAATGAATGACGGGTATCGTGGGCGGCGTTATGAGCCACTTCCATGGGGGATAGGCCCACGCCAATCATAATCACAAACCCTAAAATGGCTGCCGATAAAATCTGCGATTTTTTAGAAGCGCTTGCTTCAGTGTTGACGCCTTTAAGAGTATCTGTGTGGGTTAGGCTGTTTGACATGTTGTCTCCGTGACGCTGGGCGTCTTTATATGGTGGATGTATATATTTTTATGTTTCGGTTATGTTTTTTCTAAATTAAAAACTGGCGGTCAGTTGCTGCTCTGAGTGTGCTGTGCTTTCACATGGCAGCATCATCAGCATTCGCCTGTTGCACCAATAGAAAAATCAGTAATTGGGTGGTAACAGATTTAACGGCTTTTATTAAATAATTCAAAATAGCTATCTCAAATAATTTATACAAACAACATATGGAATATAAACCCATACCCATAATGAAAAAGGTAAAGCTATCCCAGGGCGCTGGCTAAGAGCCCCATTCGCTTTTGTAAAAGATAAAAAATGAAATGCAAAAACCTGCTCAATGGCACGGTAATAGAAAAAACACAGATAGGTGTGAACATGGTAACGTCGCCCTCCGCAACTAATTACAAAATAGATGAATGGCTGGTATCGGGCTAAGGAGAAAACTCCATCACCGTTGCGGGGGCAGCGTAAGAATTGAACTTACTTCCCATTTAATTACAGGCTGTCACGTCTATACGTGCATCACCTGTAAACCATCGTTCTATAATTTAAAAGAGCGTCAATGCTACCGTTAACCACAATGCCCTGCAACACAAAGGCGGGCCAAGTACATGAGTTTTAATGGGTAGCTAGCTGAAAATGGCTCACGCTTATAACCAAAAAGTCTGGTATTTGTGGTTGTTTTTTATTCAGTGGTGGGTTTTTAAATTGACAGTTTCCCCCGCTTCAAATACCCTGCCGCCATCAAGTGTTCATGTATGCATGAGTGAAAAGGGAAGTAAGTTAAATTCTTACGCTGCCTCCGCAACTGTAAACGTCATTGCCACCTAACACTATTCACTGGAGCTGAACCTCTGGGAAGGATAGTGATTAATCGACGTAAGCCAGGATACCTGCTTGATAACCGCTTCAGTGATATTCGGCAGGAATATAGAAGTCGTTCGGACGCTCAGGTCCCGAATGCCCATAGGTGATGATCTTAGGGGAGGATGATGGCGAGTCTTTATCTATTTTGCTTGTGGTTTGTTGTGCAAAATTCTCGTCTATTGTGACTTCTCCTTTTTCCCACCAATACTTCTCGTTCCCCCTGTATGGCTGATGTTTTCTCATTTTTTGAGCTTACTAATCTGTCTGTGGAGGAAAACATGACCCCCCTATTTCCTTTTACAGCTGTAATGGGTCAAAGCGAATTTAAAAAAGCGCTGATTCTAAACGCCATTAACCCTAAGATTGGTGGTGTGTTAATTAGTGGCCCGCGGGGCTGCGCAAAATCCACTTTAGCCCGTGCCTTAGGGCAACTCTTGCCCGCAGAAAAGGCGCAACTCTTGCCCGCAGAAAAGGCGCAACTCTTGCCCCATAAAGAAGTGCCCGCAAAAGAAGCGAAATTATTAGCTATTAACGAACCCTCCAGTTCATTTGTTACCCTTCCACTGGGGGCCAGTGAAGAGATGCTGTTGGGCACCTTAGATTTACAACAGGTGCTTAATGAAAAAAAGGTTCAGTTTCAAGAAGGTTTATTAGCTAAAGCCCATGGTGGGGTGTTGTATGTTGATGAAGTGAACCTGCTAAATGATTCACTGGTGGATTTATTACTGGATGTATCGGCCAGCGGCGTGAACGTGATTGAGCGCGACGGCATTAGTCATCGTCATGATGCCCGCTTTATTTTACTGGGCACCATGAACCCAGATGAAGGGGAACTGCGCCCTCAACTGCAAGACCGCTTTGGTTTAATGGTGAAACTAGATAATCAATTTTCCATTGATGAGCGCATGAATATAGTGATGCTGCGTGAAGCCTATGAAAATAATCCAATGCTTTTTTGTGAGCAACACCAAGATCAACAACGCGCATTAAACCGCACCATTACAGTGGCCCGTGATTTATTAGCCCAAGTTAATTGCAGTATGGATATGCGCAAGCATATTGCTCAGCAATGTGTAAATGCACAGGTGGAGGGTTTACGGGCTGATTTAGTGTGGTATCGCGCGGCACAGGCCCACGCGGCTTTTTGCGGCCATAAAGATATAAAGTTAACTGATATAGAATCGGTAAAAGATTTAGTATTGGCGCACCGACAAAATAATCGTGACGACAACCACAATGGCCCATCGTCTATTCTGCCAGATGATCATCAGGATAAGAATTCTGATGCTGACAAGAATAATGGCGGTGCTAAAAATAATGGCCAGCAAGATAATAAATCGTCATCTTCTACGCCTTGGCAACAGCAAAACACTGGCAGCTCTCAAAGCCCATTCAGTCGCCCCAAAGACAGTTTTAATGATCAAGCTACAGCGCCAGGTACTGATGATCCCCAAGGCGGTCATGGCCAATGGGGCAGCATGCAGCCTGAGTTTCAATCGTTAAGTGATGCTTCATCTGAATCTTTTGAATTATTGAAAGGCCCTACTAAATCACTGCTAAATAAGGGAATGTTGTCTTCGTTAATGGCTATGAGCGCCCAACAAAAAGGCCAAGGGGCTAAAGGCGTATACACTTCAAGCTTGTTATCTAATAAACCCAATTGGTTTAAAACCTTTTTATATAATGGCGGGCTTAGTGATGGATTGTCATTAAAATTTAACAAACAAAAAAGTGCCACGGCAAAACTGCATTTTATTTTATTAGATACCAGTGCCTCTACCTTGATGAATCAAAGCTTTGCCCAAGCCAAGCATATTATTTTAAGTCTTGCCCAGCAGGCTTATTTAAAACGTGAGCAACTGGCCATTATGAGCTTTGGTAACGCACAGGTGAAAAATCTATTGGCCAGTGTACGGGCCCCTAAACATATTCGTGCTTTTTTAGAATCCATCACGGCAGGCGGCGGCACCCCCTTTAACGATGGGTTAAAGGCCGGGCAAGCGTATTTACAAAAATTAAAGCGAAAAATGCCCTCTCTAGAGGTGTGTAGTTACATTTTAAGCGATGGTCGTGTTAATGAAAAAAACCTAGCAAGCCAAGCTTACTTGGGGGAGCGCTGTGTATTTATTGATACAGAGTCTTCTCAAATAAAGCGTGGTCGTGGGCAAACTATCGCCCACAAAATGGGTGCGTCTTACTTAGCATTAAATTGAGAGTTAGCATTAAATTAAGAGTTAGCACTAAATTAAAAGCTAATACTTAATTTATTTTCAGAAAAACCTTATTTTATTACGGGAGCCAACAGTGACAGATTCAACTGATACACCATCAATGAATATCGATAGTAAGCACGAACAACGCATGATCTCTCGTAAAAAGGTTAAAAGGGTAGCGAAAATTACTCACTGTTATGCAATAAATTTAATGATGCTTAAAGGCTGTTTGTAATGACTGACTCTATCAATACCGAGAGCATGAATAATAATAGCAAACATCAAGAACGCATGGCGTCTCGTAAAAAAGTAATGGATGCAAAGATTGCCGCGTCTACCGAAGAGCGCGGTGTGTTGATTTTATTAAAAGGCACCGGTAAAGGAAAAAGCAGTTCAGCGTTTGGCACCATGGCGCGATCGCTTGGTCACGGTAAACGTTGTGCGGTGATTCAGTTTAGTAAAGGGCGCATGGAAACTGGCGAATACAAATTTTTTCGTGATCATGAATTAATAGATTGGCACGTGATGGGCCATGGCTTCACTTGGGAAACCCAAGATAAAAGCCAGGACATTGCCGCGGCGCAAAAAGCATGGGTAAAGGCCCAAGAATTATTAAACGATGACAAATACGACATGCTGGTATTTGATGAAATGAGCTACATGTTCAAATACGGTTATTTAGATGTTGAACCTGTAGTGGCGGCATTAAGTGCTCGCCCCAAAATGCAAAATGTGATTATTACCGGGCGTACCATGGCCACCCCATTACAAGATATTGCAGATACCATTTCTGTGGTACAAGACGAACGACACGCTTTTCGCTTGGGTGTGAAAGCACAGTTAGGGGTGGAATTTTAATTCGATGAAAAATCATTCTATATCTATTAATTTTAGCTTCTATGGAAATCGTGAAGACATAGCCCCCTTAATACTTGGCATCTCTGTAGTGCAGGACGAGCGACATGCGTTCCGCTTAGGTGTGAAGGCTCAAGCTGGGGTGGAGTTCTAATCGAATGAAGCATTCTGATTCTGAAAACACCGTTACTTGCCCTGCGCTATTTATTTCTGCCCCTTCATCGGGCGAAGGTAAAACCACCATTACTTCGGCTTTGGCGCGCTATTTTAAAAATCAAGGGAAGGGGGTGCGAGTTTTTAAAACTGGCCCAGATTATTTAGACCCTCAAATATTAGAGCAAGCTTCGGGTAATGAAGTGCAGCCGCTAGATATGTGGATGGCGGGGGATGCTTGGTGTCGCCAGAAGCTTTTTGAAGCAGCACAGTGCAGTGATTTAATTTTAATAGAAGGGGCCATGGGTTTATTTGATGGTGAACCTTCCAGTGCTGATTTAGCCGCTAAGTTTGGCATACCTGTGGTGGTGGTGATGAATGTGAAAGGCATGGCCCAAACCGCAGGGGCCATCGTGCGCGGCCTAGCCAATTATCGCGATGACTTTAATCTCGTGGGTCTGATCGCCAATCATTGCGCCACCAACCGTCATAGGGAATTAATTGAACTGGCATTGCCGTCTGATATTAGTTTAATTGCTACCTTTGCTCGTGATGAAGAAGTGGCATTGCCTGAGCGCCATTTAGGATTAGTACAAGCCAGTGAAGTATTTGATGAATTAGAAGTTCGTTTTGAAAAGGGCGCGCAAGCGCTTATAGATGGAGATTTAAATTCCTCATTAGAGCCTAGCTGGCTAAAACCTATTACTTTTAAGCGTCCAGAAATGGCCCAATTACAAAGCTTTCAAACTGAAAAATGGTTACAGGGTAAAACCATTGCCATCGCCAAAGATAAAGCCTTTAGTTTTATTTACCAAAGCAATGTGTTGTTGCTTGAAAAAATGGGGGCACAGGTTAAATATTTTTCTCCACTTAACGATAGCGCATTGCCCAAGGCTGATGCCTTATGGCTACCTGGCGGTTACCCTGAATTGCATACACAAACATTGGCTAGCAATAAAAGGATGCTGCTGGAAATTAGTGATTTTTTTCAGCAAGACAAAGCCATTTTGGCCGAATGCGGCGGGCTATTATATTGCTTAGAAACCCTTACCGACTTGCAAGATAAACAATACCCAATGTTGAATATTTTACAGGGCCATGGGGCCATGCGAGGCAAGCGAGGTTGCCAAGGCATGCAAACTGCCTGCTTACCAGAAGGAGAAGTGCGGGGCCATGCCCATCATCGCTCGCGTACACAGAGCACACCTACCCCGGTGGGCTTTGGCCGTCGCCAGCGTCACGCAGCACCAGGTGAAGAAATTTACCGAAGCAAACAGCTTACCGCCAGTTACCTGCATTTATTTTTTGCATCTAACCCTCTGGCAATAGCCAAAATATTTAACCCAAGTCTTAGCGATAACACATTGTGTATCAGCAAGGCGCGCGAGGCACAAGCATCATGTTAACCAGTTCGTTTTCAATTTTAATGGCCGGCTTTTCTTTAGGTTTATTGCATGCATTAGATGCCGATCATGTGATGGCAGTATCTACGTTAAGCAGTCGTAGGCCTGGTTTACTTAACAGTTTTAAACACAGTGCCCAGTGGGCATTGGGACACGCTGGCATGTTGGTAATGATTGGCATGTTGTTGTTTGGTTTAGGGGTCAGCATTCCTGAAACGTTCCAACATATGGCCGAAGCCTCTGTAGGTGTATTGCTAATGGTCATGGGCGTTTGGTGTTTTTGGCACTTTAAGAAAAACCCTTTGCAATTAAAAACTCATCGCCATGGTGATGTGGTGCATAGCCATTTATGTTTAAGTGATGAAAAAGACAGTGACCATGTGAAATCGGCAAAACATGCGCCGGTGTTAATTGGTATGTTGCACGGTTTAGCCGGTAGTGCTCCGGCTTTAGCCTTGGTGCCCATCGTGATGCAAGGTCAGTTAAGTGTTGCCGTTACTTATTTAGTGGTGTTCTCCTTAGGGGTGTTAATTTCCATGGTGATGTTTGGTGCCATGCTGGGTCAGCTACAAATTAAATTACAAAATTTTAATGTGAAAATGTACCAAGCCAGTCGTTATTTAATTGCTAGCGCGTCGGTGATACTAGGTGGTGTTTGGTTAAGTCAAAGTCTATAAAAATTAAAGATAAAAAATAAATAGTTTAAATAAATAGCATGTGGCCTGAAAGTAAAGAGACTCCCAAAAAGCTGCGTAGCGGCTTAACCACGGGCTGCTGCGCTACGGCATGTGCAGTGGCCGCTGCGATGGTTCTTTTATCTAAAAAGGAGGAAAAAAAAACTCGTTGGGTTAGCGTTAAATTACCCAAAGGAAAATTAGTAAAGCTCCAGGTTGGACTTACTCCATTAGATGAACAGTGCATGCAGGCCAGCACCATTAAGGATGCCGGTGATGATCCAGATGTTACTCATGGGGCCACTGTTTTTGTGGAGTTGGCCTTAACCCAAACGGCAAGCATTACTTTTAAAGCAGCCACAGGAGTGGGCACAGTCACCCGTGAAGGTTTGTTATTGGCAGTGGGGGAACCTGCCATTAATCCGGTGCCGCGAAAAATTATCAGTGAGCATTTATTAGAAATAGCTCAAGAGCATGGCTATGAAGGTGGCTTTAGTGTGGCAGTGGGGGTGCAAGGGGGCGAAGCCTTAGCCTTAAAAACCATGAACCCCAGATTAGGTATATTGGGTGGCCTATCGGTTTTAGGCACCACGGGTATCGTGAGGCCATTTTCATGTTCGGCTTATATTGCCTCTATTCATCAGGGCATAGATGTGGCCAAGGCCAATGGCTTTACACACATTGCCGCCTCTACTGGTAATAGCAGTGAAACAGCCATTCAAAATATTTATCAATTGCCTGAAATGGCCTTGATAGAAATGGGTGACTTTGTGGGAGCAGTTTTAAAATATTTTAAAAAAGTGCCGGTGAATAAATTAAGTATTTGCGGTGGTTTTGGCAAGCTGAGTAAGTTATCCCAAGGGCATTTAGATTTACACAGTGGTGCCAGTAGTATTGATTTTAATTTCTTGGCAAGCCTTGCCAAACAGCAGGGCGCCACAAACAACTTACTAGATAAAATAATTAGCGCTAACACCAGTGTGCAGGCCCTTAAGTTTTGTCAAGAACAAGAAATTGATTTAGCAAAATTGGTATGTGAAAAAGCGTTAGCGGTGGCTAAAAAAATTGTGCCCTCACATGTGGACGTTGAAATTTGGGCAGTGGATCGAAAAGGACAGGTGGTGGGCCGAGCGTTTTCTAACACGCCAACTAATGGCCATTCCACATGACGCTTTTACTGTTAGGGGGCACAGGGGAAGCCAAGGCATTAGCGCAATTTTGTATCGATAGCGGCATTGACTGTATTTACAGTATTGCAGGTTTAGTGCGCACCCCACAATTAGATTGCCCAATAAATATTGGTGGGTTTAGTCAGTCTGGTGGCTTAAACGCCTTTATTAAACGGGAAAATATCAGTGCCATTATGGATGCCACTCATCCTTATGCTCAAAAAATGAGTAATCAGGCGGTACTAAGTGGCAAACAAACCGGCATACCCGTGTGGCGATACCAGCGACCAGCTTGGCATAAAACCCCTGCGGATGACTGGCAAGAACATGATGATTGGCCAGCTTTATTGGCGGCCATAGAAAATTATCAATCGATATTTTTAAGTGCCGGACAACCCAGTGAAAGTGTATTAAACGTATTAAGCCAATACCAAAAAAAAGGCCAACACCAAACACTAAGAACAGCTGTGCCTTGTGAACACGCCCTGCCCAATAATATGGACTGGATAAAAGCCATAGGACCTTTTAGTTGGCAGCAAGAACTTGAATTAATGGCTTCTCGAAAAATAGATGCCCTTATTACTAAAAACAGTGGCGGCACTGCCACACAAGAAAAACTGCATGTGGCACAAGCTTTAGGCATAGAGATACATATGCTCAAACGACCAGCGCTAAATCCGTGTGATAAAGAATTTAATAATTTACAAACAAGCAAAAATCATTTAGTTGCTTGGTTTAACCATCAAATTTTAAAGAATATAAGTGAGAGATAAGTGATGACAGATAAAAAATTAGATAGCGAAAATGTATCTTTAGGCAATGTACCTGTGGTTAACCTAGAGAAACCCGCCATTTTATTTGCAGGCCATGGTTCACGTGATGTGGATGCGGTAAATGAGTTTTATCAATTGGCCGATCACTTTCGCCAACGCTTTCCCGATCGTTTGGTAGAGACGGGTTTTCTAGAATTTGTACGCCCCATTATTGCCGAGGGTGTACAGAAATTAAAAGACAAAGGGGCCACTCATATTCAAGCTATTCCGGGTATGTTAATGGCCGGTGGTCACGCTAAAAATGATATACCAAGCGAATTAAACGCACTGCAAAAAGAATTTGATGTAAGCATTGAATACGGTGCGGAACTGGGTGTGAATGCCAAAATGATTCAAGCGGCTCAAGGGCGTATTGAAGAAGGGGAAGCGCAATTAAAATCTTTGATAGGCGAGAAGGAATACAAGCGCGAAGAAACATTACTTGTAGTCGTGGGTCGCGGTGCCAGTGATGCTGATGCCAACTCTAACATTTGTAAAATCACCCGAATTCTTGAAGAAGGCATGGGCTTTGGTTGGGCCACCACTTGTTACAGTGGCGTCACTACCCCCTTAGTACCTGATTGCCTAGAGCGTGCCCATGGGTTGGGCTTTAAACAAGTTATTGTGTTTCCTTATTTTTTATTCACAGGTCGCTTGGTTAAAAAGATTTATGCTTGGGTAGATAATTACGCTGAACAACATCAAGACGTGACGGTTGTAAAAGCCCCTTATCTTAATGATCACCCAAAAGTAATTGATACCTTTGTTGAAAAACTGCAGGAAATTGAAGAAGGCAATGCCAACATGAACTGCCAGTTGTGCCAATATCGTGTGCAAATTGTCGGGGCTGAGCACAAAGTGGGCTTGGCTCAACAAGGGCATCATCACCATGTGCAGGGCATTGGTACCGACGCGGACTCTGATCACCACCATGGACATCACCATCTTCATCATGCCCATAGTCACAGTCATGAAGCTGTAACAGAACAGGAATAAAAACGTGTCGATTAATGGTGAATCTTTTCATTTTGAAGCCAGCCCCACGGCCATAGAGCAAGACAGCTTTGTGCAAATTCGTGGGCTCACTAAGCTTGATCATTTTAGTTTAGATCAGCAGCAAGTGGTGATGCGCATTGTGCACAGTGTGGGGTTACCTGAAATCGCAACTCATGTTCGTTTTAGTGAAAACGCCTGTGAAAAGGCGCGCTGGGCTTTGAAAAATAGCAGGCCGATTTTGTGTGATGCTGAAATGGTGAAGCAAGGTGTAACAAAGCGCATGATTAACCAAGAGCCATTGTGTTTTTTAAACGACCCAAGTGTGCCTGGGTTGGCCAGGCAACAGGGCGAAACCCGTTCCATGGCTGCTCTACAATTATGGCGCGAGCACTTGCAAGACGCGGTGGTGATCATTGGTAATGCTCCCACAGCGCTTTTTCGATTACTGCAAATGCTAAAAGATGGCGCCCCAAAACCTGCGGTAATTATTGGTATGCCTGTGGGGTTTGTGGGGGCGGCAGAATCTAAGCAAGCTCTGTGGGATTACCATGAAGAACTGGGTGTGGAGTGCATTACCTTACTTGGTCGCCAAGGGGGCAGTGCAGTGTCAGCAGCCAGTTGCAATGCACTATTAAGGTGTAATGCGGGTGAATATTATTAATTCTAATAACTCTCATTACGCGGCAGCGCTTACTAAAGATGGGTTATCCATCCATGTAATGGGCCTGGGCATTAACCATAAGGCCCAGTTAGCAACTACGGCCAGTGAGGCTTTGTTAAACGCCGATTGGATAGTGGGTTCCGAGCGGCAGTTAGAAGTGGTGGCCGATTTTTTATACGAAAATGCTAAGGCTCGCCCCAGCGACATGAGCAGTCTTCCGCAACGCTTAGTCTTGCCTCCTTTAAAAGAATTAAAAGCCTTTATCGATGATCTAGAAAGTACTGAGGGTATGGAAGCGATCGAAGGTGAGAATAATGACCCGTGTGCTAAGTCGATAGTTATTTTAGCATCCGGAGACCCATTATTTTATGGCATTGGCGGTTGGGTATCTCGTTCGTTCACAAGCGCACAGATTCATTTCTATCCTGGGGTCTCTAGTATTCAAGGCAGCTGTCATGCACTGGGTTTATCGTTGCAAGATGTAAATGTATTAAGTTTACATGGGCGTCCTCTTGAAAAAATACGCAGCCAAATAAAAAGCAATAACACCCTAGTGATCCTTACCGATAAGTACTCTCACCCAAAAGCGTTGGCACAAGAATGTATTAATGCAGGCTTCATTGAGGCCAATATTTCTGTTTGTGAAGCGCTAGGTTACGAGCATGAAAAAATACGCACATTTTCAGCAATGGATTTAATTAAAAACTCTTACCAATTTGATGCCTTGCATGTAAGTGTTATTAAAACTAAAAAAAGCCAAAAATTGGTGCATGAATTCCCAGGGATTCAAGATGATGCTTTTTTTACAGATGCTGAAAAAGGTAAAGGCATGATCACCAAGCGTGAAGTGCGCTTGAATATATTATCGTTAATGCAGCCCACCAATGGCGATGTAATTTGGGATATTGGCGCCGGTTGTGGGTCGGTGGCGGTGGAATTGTGCTATTGGAATTCTAATGTGCAGGTGCATGCCATTGAGCATCATACCGATCGCATTGCATGTTTAGAAAAAAACAAAAGCCATTTTGGTGTGGTGAGTAATTTACACATAGTGCCTCACCGCGCCCCTCAAGCATTTGAAGGTTTAGCAAAACCAAACAAGGTTTTCATAGGGGGTAGCGATGGTGAAATGGGTGCCATGTTACAAGAATTATGGGATGCCTTACCTGTGGGTGGCTTGTTAGTGGCCAGTTCGGTATTGGAAGGCAGTCGTCAAAACTTAGTGAGTTTTTATCAAGCGCGCCAACAAATGAGCGATGCCCAATGTGAAAGTTTGCAAGTGGCGGTGAGTCGCGGCGGTGAATTGGCAGGACAACTTGTGTTTCGCCCCGCCTTAGCAGTGACACTTTTTAAATGGGTAAAGACAACAATATGAAAGCCACAGCAATTGAAAATGATCCTGTGTGCTTTTATGGGGTAGGGGTGGGCCCAGGTGACCCAGAACTTATTACCTTAAAAGCGGCGCGCATAATTGAAAGCAGCGAAGTGATTTGCTATTTGGCCAATAAAGAAGGGCACTCGCAATCTAAGGCCATAGCTCATGTTCACATACATTCTACCCATATAGAGTTGCCCATTTACATGCCCATGAGTGATGACCCTACCGTGGGCAGCGCCGTTTATGATGAAGCTGCCATGGCTATTGGCAATTATTTAATGCAGGGCAAAAGTGTCGTTTTTTTATGTGAAGGGGACCCTTTATTTTTTGGATCATTTAGTTATTTACTAGAGCGCTTAGCTGAGCATTATACCTGTGAAGTTATCCCCGGTATTGCATCCCCTAATGGCGCGTCGGCAAGATTACAAAAGCCCCTTACCATGTTAAAGGAATCGTTCGCGGTGATCAGTGGTCGCCATACTGATTCACATATTGTGCACACCCTTAATAATTTCGAAAGCGTAGTGATTATGAAGGCAGGGCGCAATCGTGTACGAATTTTAAATTTATTAAAAGAAACCAATCGTGAAGCCGATGCTCATTACCTTGAATACATTGGCCGTGACAATGAAAAAATTATCGAAGACATAAGCCTTCTTGAAAAAGAGGCAGGGCCTTATTTCTCATTGTTTGTGGTGTTATCTAATAAGCGTCAGCGTCATGATTAAAGCCGATGCATCCATAAAAATTGTCGCTCTGACCGACGCCGGGTATAAGCTAGCTTTGTTATTACAAGCCAACATTGCCCAAAGTGAGGTGTGGTTTAAACCCAAGCCCTTTAAAGAGTCAGTGCAGCAAGCCTTTTCCAGCGGCCATCGTCTAATTATGATTTGCGCCACAGGCATTGTGATGCGCACTTTGGCCCCAGTGCTAAACAATAAGCACACTGACCCAGCCGTATTAGTGTTAGATGAGCAAGGCAAATTTGTAATCCCACTGCTATCCGGCCATGAAGGGGGCGCCAACGATTGGGGGCAAACCATTAGTGATGTTCTTAAAGGGCAATTTAACACCCAGTTAGTCGTGACCACAGCAAAGCCTTATTTAAAACCCATTTATACAGCAGGCTTAGGTTGTGAGCGAAATTGTCCAAAGTCATTTTTACAAGATGTATTACAAGAATGTTTAAGCAAAGCCAATTTAACACTGGCGGATATTCATAGTATTAACAGCATTGATATAAAAGCCGATGAAGTGGCGTTAATGGGAATGGGGCAAGAGTTAAAACTGCCCTTTGAAACTTTTTCCAAAGACTTGTTAGGGAAAATGGAAAGCAAACTAAGCACCCGATCAGACTATGTATTTAATACAGTTGGAGTGTATGGGGTGGCTGAGTCGGCGGCCCTTTTTGGGGCGTTTAAAATAACAGGCCAAGAAAGTGAATTGGTGGTGGAAAAAATAAAAAACACCAAAGCCACTTGTGCCATTGCCCGCAGCTTCCCCTTAATAGAATAATAAATTCGCGAAATAATTTAACTGTAAGCACCTTTTTAAATGCTTATTAAAAATCGTTAAAACACTTTGAAAGATGCAATTATGACAAAATTATTTGTAGTGGGCACAGGCCCAGGGGATGCCAGTTTAATTGCTCCTCGTGCCATAACGGCTATTGCCGCCAGTAGTGATTTAGTGGCTTATGGTTTGTACTTGGAATTGCTAGGCAGCGTGTGTGATGGCAAGCAACATCATGATCTTCCGCTGGGGGAAGAAATTGGCCGCGCGCGCTTGGCGTTAAATTTAGCCGCGCAAGGCAAAACCACGGCACTGATTTCAAGTGGAGACATTGGTATTTATGCCATGGCCACCTTAGTTTTTGAATTACTGGATATGCAATTACAAGGTAAAGAAAATCACCCTGAATGGTTAGATGTTCAAATAGAAGTGGTGCCAGGTATTTCTGCCATGCAGGCCGGGGCTTCTCGGGTAGGGGCCATGTTAGGTCATGATTTTTGTACTGTATCCCTAAGTGATTTATTAACCCCTTGGCAAACCATTGAAAAACGCATTGAAGCCGCGGGCCTTGGAGATTTTGTTATTTCCTTTTATAACCCGGTGTCTAAAAAACGCGATTGGCAGCTAAACAGTGCTCGCGACATTCTATTAAAATATCGCCCAGCATCTACCCCTGTTTTGATTGGCCGCCAACTAACGCGCGAAGATGAAAAAATCACCATCATTCGCCTTGATGAATTAGATGCCAAAGATGTGGATATGTTTACCTTAGTGAGCGTAGGCAATAGTGAATCGCGTCATATCGTTAATGGCACTAAAGAATGGGTGTATACCCCACGTGGTTACCGTAAAAAACTGTAATGCATTTCAATTTTAAATTAGCAAATATTAAAGGCTAACCTATGACTGTTTATTTTATTGGTGCTGGTCCCGGTGACCCTGAGTTAATTACGGTAAAGGGGCAGCGTCTTATCGAATATTGCCCTGTGATTTTATACGCAGGCTCATTAGTCCCAGAAGAAATTTTTGCCAGTGTAAAAGATTCAGCTCTAAAAATTATTGATACCGCGTCTATTGCTCTTGATGAAATTATTGAACATATAATTCTAGCCCATGAACAAGGGCAAGATGTAGCCCGTATTCATTCTGGTGACCCATCTGTATACGGGGCCATAGGTGAACAAATTCGTCGTCTTAATCAATTGAATATTGATTTTGAAATTATTCCAGGGGTCACGGCCACTTCAGCATCGGCTGCGTGGTTAGGAAAAGAGCTAACCCTATCTGGTGTATCGCAAACGATTATTATGACCCGTTACGAGGGCAAAACGCCGTTTCCAGAAAGGGAACGTTTACCTGCTTTGGCAGCAAGTGGTGCCACTTTGGCCATTCACCTTGGGGTGACGCGCATTCATAAAATTGTAGAAGAGCTTATTCCCCATTATGGGGAAGATTGCCCAGTGGCGGTGTGCTATCGCACATCATGGCCTGACGAAGATAAGGTGCTGGGTACGCTTAGTAATATTGTTGAAAAAGTACGTGAGAAAAAGTTCACTCGTACCTCGTTAATATTGGTGGGCCATGTATTGGGCACAGAAGAATTTGACGACTCCTACTTGTACGATGAAAAACAAGCCCATGTGTATCGCCCTAAAAATAAACCCAAAGTGGCGCGCACTGTTAAACGCTAATTTTGTAAATCAACAAAAATTCTTTAATGAAAAATTTTTAAGGAAAAAGAAAGTATGAAGCTTAATAAAATACCGGCCACCATCGTTACTGGATTTTTAGGCAGTGGTAAAACCACTTTATTATCAAACGTATTAAAGCAAGCTGCTGGTAAACGTATTGCGGTGATTATGAATGAATTTGGTGAATTGGATATTGATGCCGAGATTCTGCGCTCTTGCCCATTAGACTGTGAAGATGAATCGGCCACCTTGGCAGGTAATAGTAATGGGATTTTTGAGTTGGCCAATGGTTGTATTTGCTGCACGGTGGAGGAAGAATTTTTACCTGTGATGCAGGAGTTAGTGGCGCGCCGTGATGACATAGATCATATATTAATTGAAACCAGCGGCTTAGCCTTACCAAAACCCCTTGTGCAAGCGTTTAACTGGCCCGACATAAAACAACATTGCACAGTAGATGCCGTGATTACCCTAATTGATGGTCCTGCGGTGGCGGCAGGACGTTTTGCTAATAATGAAGAACAAGTAGAAGCACAGCGTCAAGCGGACGAAAGCCTAGATCACGACCCAAGTTTACAAGAACTATTAGATGATCAACTGGGAGCCGCTGATTTAATCGTTGTGAGTAAAGATGATTTATTAAGCGATGAGCAGCGTTTAGTTGTAGAGAAAACCGTTAAGCAAAAAACCAATGACAGTGTTAAAACCCTATATGCCTCTCACGGTATGATAGGCGGTATGAGCATTGAAGAGCTTCTTGGTATTGGCGCAAGTGCTGAAGAGCAAATTAACGCCTTGCATACTCACCATGATCATCACCATGACCATGGCGAACATCATGACCACGCCCACGATAAGTTTGACTCTTTTGTGGTATCCATTGGTGAAGTGGACAGTGACCAGTTGCAAGCTGTATTGAAAGACTTGTTGGCTCAGAATAATATTTTTCGTGTTAAAGGTTTTGCCGCCTTGCCTAATAAACCCATGCGCCAAGTGTTACAGGCAGTAGGTGAGCGCTTGCATGTGTATTTTGATCGCTTATGGGATGACCTCGAGGTGCGTGCCACTAAGTTAGTGTTTATTGGTAAAGACTTAAATGAAGAAAAGATTACCCACGCACTAAGAGCCGCAGAAGCGGTTGCTGAAGTGCTGTAGTTTGGTCTTAATAATATCGCCAAGTTTTATGACGCCAATGGAGACGTTTTAAATTTAATGCATTTATTCGCAGCAACCCCCGGAGGCTATGTCGATGATGAAGGTATTATCGATCTGGCCCAAAGCCCAGGGGATATTATTATACTCTCGGCCGCCGACAGTAATTTAAGCGCTTTGGCAGGTGCTGCGGATACGTTAGAGAATGACTTTCCATCGATTCGTTTGGCTAACTGGATGCATCTGGTTAAACCGGCGGCTTTCGATTTATATGAGCAGCAGGTACTTGATAACGCCAAGCTTGTGGTGGTGTCTTTATTGGGGGGGGGTACGTATTGGCAATATGGCTTTGAGCAATTACAAGCTTGGGCCAAAAGAACCGCTGGCACACTAATTTTTGTCCCCGGGGATGACAGTTACGATGAAGAGTTGTTTAGCGCCAGTACGGTTCATGCTGAGCACACCCAGATGGTGTGGCGCTATTGTCGTGAAAGCGGAATAGAGAACAGTCAGCAGTTGTTTTATTTTTTGGCCCATCATTTTTTGCAAAAGCCTTACCAGTGGGCACCTCCTAAAGCATTACCTAATTGTATTTTATACATGCCAGAACCTTTGCGGACATCAAATTCTCAAACAGTGTATTTACAAGACTGGCAAAATCTTTGGGCTTCTTTTTCTCAATCAAAACCTCAGTTAGAAGAAAATGTGAATAACACCTGCATAGTGTTGTTTTATCGCAGCCACTTGCAAAGCGCTAATACGCAAATGTTTGATGATTTAATACATTGTTTATTAGAGCAAGGAATCAATCCCTTACCGGTGGCGGTAACTTCATTAAAAGATGAAAGCTGCTTGATGATGATTAATGAACTCATTATTCAAAGTGGTGCCAAGCTCATTGTGAACACTACGGGCTTTTCCAGTAATATTACCGCTAATGCGGATGTGGCATCCCAGCCCACATGCATTAGTTCGCCTTTTGTGCAGGACATTGCCACCTTGCAAGTTATTTTGTGTAGTAATACCCAAGAGGATTGGCAAGAGCACTCACAAGGACTGCGTAGCCGAGACATCGCCATGCATGTGGTGTTGCCTGAAATGGATGGCCGTATTATTAGTCGTGCAGTGAGCTTTAAAAGTGAAAGTCATTACAGTGATCGCTGCCAAACCTCAGTGGTACGATATGCGTTACAACAAGAACGAGCCGAGTTTGTTGCCAAGCTTGCCAAGCGCTATTGCAATCTGGCCAGAAAAGAAAATAAAGACAAGCGTATTGCGTTTATTTTAGCCAATTATCCCACTAAGGATGGTCGTATTGGCAATGGTGTGGGGTTAGATACCCCAGCTTCTACCATTAATTTATTACAAGCTTTGAAAAACGCCCAGTACCCTGTTGAAAATATCCCTGAAGATGGCACGGCACTCATTAAGGCGCTATTAACGGCAGTAACCAATAACCCCAATACCCTGCATTATTTGCCCTGTTGGCAAAGCATTGCCATGGATGACTACATGGCACAGTTTAGAAAACTGCCCATAGAAAACCAAAAACAAGTATGGGAAAAATGGGGCGCACCTTCGCAAGACCCAAAATGCAGAAACGAAAGACTTATGGTGGCGGGCATTCGTTTAGGGGAAACCTTTGTGGGCATTCAACCAGCGCGGGGCTTCAATTTAGATTTAACCGCTAACTACCATGACCCGGACTTGGTGCCTCCTCATAGTTACTTAGCTTTTTATTTTTGGTTACGAAATTGTTATAACGTGGATGCCATGGTGCATGTGGGCAAGCATGGCAACTTAGAATGGCTGCCCGGTAAGGGCACAGCTTTATCTGAAAATTGTTGGCCGGATATTGCCTTAGGGCCCATGCCTAACTTTTACCCGTTTATTGTTAATGACCCAGGTGAAGGAGCACAAGCAAAACGGCGTACACAGGCGGTGGTGATTGATCATTTAATGCCCCCCATGACTCGCAGCGAAACCTATGGTGAGTTGGCTGAACTTGAAAGCCTTGTGGATGAATATTACCAGGCACTGGGGCTTGATGTGCGCCGCGAAGATTGGTTAAAAGAGCAAATTATAGAGTTATTAAAAGCTTCGAATGTGTTGCAAGAACTCATTGGCCTTAACAGCGCCATGGGAAATGCCACGCAAAGTGATAGTTATAGTGAAGGTGGCAACAAGAATGAAATCACCCTAGACGAAGAAGTACTCAACAAATTAGATACTTACTTGTGTGAAATTAAAGAAGCACAAATTCGTCATGGCCTGCATATTCAAGGTCAATTACCTAATACTGATAAATTAGCCGATACGTTAGTGGCGTTACTGCGTTTACCCAGAGGAAAAAATATTTTAGATCAAGGTATTTTGCATAACCTTGCCATGGATTTAAATTTAAAAATAGAAGATGATTTTTTTGACCCATTAATGGCCACCGCTGGTGTTTGGCTGGGTGAAAAGCCTGAAATATTATTGCAAATATCAAGCGATGTTTGGCGCACTGAAATGGATACTCGTGAACGCTTAGAGTGTTTGGCAGTTAATTGGATAAAAGAGTTTATTTTAGAAAAAGCTGATTTTAGTCATTTATATTTATTATACCCACGATTATCAGAGCAGCTTCATTACGTGAAAAATATTCTAATGAATGCCTTAAACGAGAGCGCTCATTTAGAAATACAGTCTTTGTTAGATGGCTTAGATGGCAAGTTAGTGCCACCTGGCCCAAGTGGTGCCCCCACACGGGGACGCTTAGATACCTTGCCCACGGGGCGTAATTTTTTCTCGGTGGATAACCGTGCTATTCCTTCAAAAGCAGCATGGGCTTTGGGGAAAAAATCAGCGCAGGCATTGATTGAGCGCCACTTACAAGAACATGGCGACTATCCAAGTCAATTGGGTTTATCGGTATGGGGTACTGCGACTATGCGCACCGGAGGTGATGATATTGCCCAAGCGTTTGCGTTAATGGGGGTTAAACCCATTTGGGCGCAGGGTTCTCAACGGGTGGTAGATTTTGAAATTACCCCTACTATGTTATTGCAACGGCCAAGAGTGGATGTGACGTTACGAGTATCAGGTTTTTTTCGTGATGCCTTTCCTAATGTTATGCGGGTTTATGACAGTGCCGTGCAAGCGTTGGCCAAATTAGAAGAGCCGGGCTTTGGTAATACCATTTATAAAAACGTGCAAAAACGTAAACAGCAATTAATTAGCGAAGGGCTAGATGAAGCGACGGCTTTTTCTCAAGCCAGCTTTAGAGTGTTTGGCAGTAAACCCGGTGCCTATGGTGCAGGCTTACAAGGGCTGGTTGATGAACGCTGTTGGGAAAAAGACTCTGATCTTTCCGATGCCTATTTAAACTGGGGCGGCTACGCCTATGGCAGTGATAAAGATGGGGTACAAGCAAGGGGCGAATTTCAACATCGTTTAAGCCAAGTGCAAGTGGTGGTGCAAAACCAAGACAACCGCGAACACGATTTATTAGACAGTGATGATTATTATCAATTTCAGGGGGGCATGACCAATGCGGTTAATGTACTGTCTGGAGAAATGCCGGCGGTTTATCATGGGGATCACTCTAACCCCCATGTGCCAAAAATTCGCACCTTAAAAGAAGAGCTAAACCGCGTGATTCGCTCGCGGGTGCTAAACCCTAAATGGATTAACGCCATGCGAGAACATGGCTATAAGGGGGCATTTGAAATGGCCGCCAGCGTCGACTATTTATTTGCTTATGATGCCACCACTCAATTAATAGATGACTACCAATATAAACAAGTGGCGGATGCCTTGGTGTTTGATGAAACGAATCAAGAATTTTTAAAAGAGCATAACTTGCCAGCATTAGAAGAAATGGCCGAACGTTTATTAGAAGCCAAACAAAGAGGTTTGTGGGGTAATGATAATAAAGACGACTCTCAACAAGACGCTTTACAAGACAAGAGTAAAGAGGCGTTACAAGATTTGTTATTAGAAATAGACCAAGAAAAAGAGCAAGCCTTATGAATGATGCATTAGTCGTAACGGTATTACTGGCTTTTTTATTAGATTACCTTTTAGGGGAAACTAAACGTTTTCATCCTTTGGTGGGTTTTGGAAACTGGGCTATTTGGCTTGAAAAAGCGTTTAATGATAAGAATGAAATTCCGCAGGTGAATAAATCATTAGGAATATTAGCGTGGTTATTCGCAGTAGTGCCCATCACGGTGCTGTTTTTTTTCATGCAAGAATGGTTGGTGAATACCCTAGGTGATGGCCATTGGTTAGTTATTATATTTGCAGCTTTTATTTTGTATTTGGCCATGGGTTGGAAAAGCTTATTAGAGCATGCCATGAATATTGCCACGCCATTAAAGAATAGTGATTTAATAGGTGCGCGTTTGGCTGTGTCTATGATTGTGAGTCGTGACACTAAAAATTTAAATGAAAATGGCATTGCCACAGCAGCCACCGAATCCGTGTTAGAAAATGGCGCGGACGCCATTTTCAGTGCGCTGTTTTGGTTTTTATTATTGGGCGTGCCTGGAGTAGTCATGTATCGTTTAAGTAACACCCTAGATGCCATGTGGGGTTACAAGAATGAACGCTTTTTACACTTTGGTTGGTGTGCTGCCCGTGTTGATGATGTTTTAAATTTTATTCCTGCACGTTTAACCGCATTAAGTTATGCCTTGGTGGGAAGTACTCGTGTGGCCATTCATTGTTGGCGCCAACAAGGCTTAAATTGGAAAAGCCCAAACGCAGGCCCTGTGATGGCGGCAGGTGCTGGAGCGCTAAATGTATCGCTAGGAGGGGCGGCCCAATACCATTCTCAAATGCAACACAGGCCTAATTTGGGGCCACATGATGTGAAGGCCCTGCAAGCCAATGGTGAAAGTATCGTTAAGGCTTGTAAATTAGTGAACAAAGCTATTTTGTTATGGGTGGTTTCTTTGGTTTTTATACTAATGATTATGAATGTACTGGAAGCAATGGTGTTATGAGTAGCGTTATGAATAAAAGGCCTATTCACGGGGGGAATTTATTGTCAGTTAGTGAGCAGTACAAGATTGATGCAGATAACTGGATTGATTTATCCACCGGGTTAAATCCTAATGCTTTTCCCGTGTCTGCTATTCCCATGGAAATATTTACCAAATTGCCCTATGACAATCCTGACTTTATTGAGTCAGCGATGGATTATTATGGTCAAGAAAATTTATTAGCCCTTAATGGCACCCAAGACGCCATTCAAGCTTTGCCGAATATTTTAGCGCCCCACCCCGTGTTACTGCCTGAAGTGGGTTATCAAGAACACCTACATGGCTGGCAGTTACGGGGAAATGATATTTCTTTGTACCCATCGTGGGATATGAGCGCAGCCATTGAAGTGATTGATGCTTGGATAGAGAAAAATCCACAGGGGCATGTGGTGGTGATTAACCCGAATAACCCCACAGGTTTAATGTTTCCTGTTGAGGTTCTTCATAAATGGGCACGTAACATGGCCCAAGGCAGTTACTTGATTGTTGATGAAGCCTTTATGGATTTAACCCCAGAAGGCAGCCTGCTATGCCATGAGCTCAACGATAGAGTCATTGTGTTGCGATCATTTGGTAAGTTTTTTGGTTTGGCAGGGCTGCGCTTAGGCTTTGCCTTTGGTAACCAAGACATATTAAACGCGCTAAAAGATCGGCAAGGTTTATGGGCGGTGAATGGCCCTGCTAAATATGTCGCCACTCAGGCCTTTAAAAATGAAGCGTGGCAAATTACGGCAAGGGCTCAGATACAACTTTTGGCAAAAAAAAATCAATGGTTGTTTACGCGCTTATTTAGTGAATTAAATGTGAATAGAAAAAGTACACAAGGGTTATTTACAAGTTATTGGTTGCCCACAATACAGGCTCAGGCGTTATACGATTTTTTTTGCAGCCAAGGTATTTTATTACGGCTAATAACGCTAAATGAGACACAGGCCGTTATTCGCATAGGCTTATTGGATATGAGCAATACTCAACATTTGGCGAAATTGAATGATACAATTGATCAGTATCTTAATCATAGAAAGTATTAAGGATAGAAATTAATAAAAGGATTTATACATAATATTTTTTAGGTGTCTGATAATTGATGAATGAATGCAATCATCAATTATCAGAAGAATCGGGAAGGAGGTGCTGGTTAGTGTAAATGACCAGTACAAAGCTCCCCGTGCCCAACGCTGTGAGGCGGATTATTTAAACACGCATATTGACTGCGAAGCCACTGGATACATTTGTATCTGGGAAGGGGTTTAAATAAGTTGATGCTCAGTCAGAAGACCGGTCTAAAAAAATTAAAATACGTTTGGACAGGCGTATTGGAAAAGCCCATGGCTTTTCATTTTCCAAAAAAGGGGAATACCTTGGAAACCAGTCAGAAAATGCAAAAAAATCATACTATGCAGAGTATCGAGTTTACCCAGCAAGATAAAGACGGCCTTTATAAAACCATCTTTAATCGTCGCGATGTACGCGGCCAGTTCAAACCCGACCCAATCCCTAAAGACGTGTTGGCACGCATTTTAACCGCAGCGCACCATGCCCCTTCGGTGGGCTTTATGCAGCCGTGGAATTTCTTGGTGGTTGAATCAGCAAATGTGAAGCAACAAATCCATCACGCCTTCACTGAGGCCAATGAAGAAGCAGCCAATATGTTTGATGGTGACAAGCAGCAAACTTATCGCTCCCTTAAGCTTGAAGGGATTAAAGAAGCGCCCATTAATATTTGTATTACCTGTGACAAAAATAAAGCGGGCCCAGTGGTGATAGGCCGAACCCACATTAAAACCATGGATCTTTATTCCAGCGTTTGCGCCGTGCAAAATTTGTGGTTAGCTGCCCGTGCCGAGGGTGTGGGTTTAGGTTGGGTGAGTATCATTAAGCAACAGGCGTTGCATAATATACTGGGTATTCCAAAGGACGTGGTGCCGGTGGCGTACTTGTGTCTGGGTTATGTGAGTGATTTTCATAAAGAGCCCGAGCTGGAAACCGCTAACTGGCGTAAACGTTTACCTTTGGGAGAACAAATTTATTTTGATCAGTGGCAACAGACTCGAACAGGTGAAGAGGAGCCATTGATTCAAGCACTGAATGATAATGAAAAGTTTGTGTCGCAATACAAAAAATAGCGGCTTAAATTAGCTTTATAAAAACAGGGACATGCTCGCTTCCCTGTTTCTTCTTTTTGTGTCTTAAATAAGGCACAAGCTGCTCTGCTGGATTTTTTTAAATCACTCTAATGTGTGCTAGCCCCCTTATTTTGATATTAGCTGTGATCATCAACAGCACTGAGCGATGATCCAGATGGCTTTAAAAACCTCCGTGCAACCCAATAGCAGTAATCGGTGGGCACCTTAGCGGTTATAAATAAACCCAAGGTTTAGAATTTGGACTGTTCTGCAGTGAATGAAACCATTAACGAGCTTCCAGATAGAGTTATTAGGGGTTT
>OJDR01000050.1_pt1 | contig 54836 bp, 41 predicted proteins | sample 1593081 | NCBI WGS metagenome assembly OJDR01 (sample SAMN05416873, study PRJEB24817) | seawater metagenome | isolation source: Sea water | place: Canada:Atlantic | collected 2013-11
TTGCTAGGCTTCTATTAAGAGAAACCCGTTACTGATGTAACGGGTTTTTTGCTTTTTGACGTTTGAAAATTAAATACATGTTTGTTTAACGACAACAGCGACATGGCCTGAGCCCTCGACAACTGCTCCTGCGTTGTTCTAGTGACCTACATCCTTGTAGGAAATTTGCTATATAAGATAAGCAGGAGTGACCGTTCTTGTGCATCCATGGACCCATGGCATTAGTAAGCCCCATTACGTCAAACATGTTAGTGTCGGTTGTAAAGAGCGTGTGGGGGCTTCTTTTTATGTGATACCGCTCCTGTGCATCCTTCACCCACGGCAATAGTTTATAAACCGCCCTATCTGCTCTAGTAATTTGCAATTAACGATATAGAGAAATGTTGAGTGTCTACTCAATTATATATCTACAGGTAAATTATATTCGTGCGGTAGGGTAGCGTTTGTAGTTACTCCTATTTTTCTATTGCTTCTTTGGGTATTCATTCTATTTAATTAAGGATGCTCGTATCAAGTACACTTCTTATATAGCAGAGTAGGCTTGAGAATAGTTACTCTAGTATGTGAGCATGCGGGGGGTTTTCTTTACTATTGAGGGGTAATTATTACTGCTGAGCAGCTTTCTAAAATCTATAATGTTATATATCGAACTCAGCTTTACTAATTTACAGCAGTTTGTAAAACAAGTTGCCATATAGAGCGCTTGGCTGCTATTCCATGACGGGTTACTACAAGCTAAGCATTAAAAAAGGCCGCCATTTAGACAGCCTTTTAGTTTTCTGAGAATTATTAACTCGATAGCGCTTTAATAAGTAATGATTCGGTGTAGGCTTTATTTCCCAATAGAAATAGTCAATTGGCCAAATGGCTTGATCTCATCAATAACTTTGACGACCATTTCATGCGTTGCATCCGAATCAGCAATAACGACAGCGCTATTAGTTTGGTTTTCAGATAAAAAGCTTTCTATCCGAGCAGACAGCCGTTCAATATCAACCAACTTGCCATTAAACTTTAATTGTCCAGTTTCCGCTATCTGAACAACCACAGTTGGTGTATTCACTTGTGATGGATTATTTTTCGCTTTTGGTCGATTGATTAACAAGCCTTCTTCTTTAATAAATGAGGTTGTGACAATAAAGAATATTAATAAGATAAAAACGATATCTAGCATCGGGGTCATATCTACATCAGCTTCTTGCTGTTCATGAATATGTTTTCTACGGGCCATTTGACTTCCTTTTTTTATTAATTTTTTGATAATCGTTAGCATTTAATATGTACGAAGCACTACGTAGTTGCAAGGATTGTTTACGAATTATTTCGTAAACGTGCTAAATATTACGCAGTAGCTTTTAATATCTGTTTGATTGTCATGAGCATTTAGGGAGGTTTTGTCGCTATAAGGTAATAGAATAGAGGGCAATAAAAATCCAGCAGTAGCTGGATTTTTATTTTGATATGTTTAAGCGTTTTTAACTTTTATTCGACTATGTCCATTTCTTCAATTAAGTTTGTTGCTCCATCTACATGTTCCATAACCCAAAGCATGTATTTAATATCAACATGGATTGAACGATTAAGTTTTGTGTCGTAATCCCAATCGCCAATAATACTTTCGTAAACACCATCAAACACTAAGCCAACAAACTCGGCTTTATCATTTAATGTTGGAGAGCCAGAGTTTCCGCCCGTGATATCTAATGTGCCTAAAAAATTAACAGGTACGGAGCCAAGATCTTGCTTGCTATATTCCCCGTATTGCTTCTCTTTAATCAAAGCTAATTGCTTTTTAGGTGCATCAAATGGACTAATGCCAGTATCTTTTCTGACAATACCTTCTATTGTGGTAAATGGCGTAGCAACTAAGCCATCTTGAGGTGAATAGCCCTTAACATTGCCATAAGTAACACGCAAGGTACTGTTGGCATCGGCGTACACAGGAAGATCTTGAGAATTAAAGTATGCAATCAGCGCTTCCATATATTTAGGTCTATACGATTGAATATTACCCGAAAGCTCTTCACTAGCTTCCTCAATGTTCATACGCTCAGCGTGGGTTGCGATAGCTAACTGGATAAACGGGTCATCGCTATTAGTAAATTCTAGCGGAGCTTTGCTCATCCATGCTATCCGGTTACTTTGTTCGCTTAACTTGGTTGTTTGATACATTTTTTCGAGTTTAGCTTGGAATTGCTGTTGGTTATAATTTTTATCAACATTAAAAAATGCATCAAGAGATGCTAAGCGCTGTGACTTTGGTAGTTGCATGTAGTGTTTAAACATCGCAAGTATAATTTTTTTATCGATATCGGCATCATAGCGTCGATTAACAGCTTTCATACTTTGTTCAAAGCGTGCAATATCTCTTTCTTGGTAACCGCTTTTTCGTTCAATATTTGGTTTTTTATTCTCTAAAGATAAGCGATATAGACGATTAGCGGTACTAAACATTTTACTATAATTGATATAGCCAAGTATCAGATCTCTTGCTTGGCTCTGCTGATCTTGTTGGATCAAATTATTTAATCCTTTTAATGCATCACCGTATTTGTTTTTACGCGCGTTATCACTATCTATCCAATTGCTGAGCGAAGACTCCAGTAATTGCTTACGTGTAAGTGTCGAGCCTTTGTTGTAACTTTCAATCATGCTGCCGTAGTTTTTGGCATAATTTGCAAGGCTCGCTAAAGTGCTTTCATATTTTATACGAACGTCACTGCCTGGAGCTGAATTATCATAAATAAGTTCTATAATCTCTTCACGATAAGCTTTTGCTTGCGGATAGGTCCAAGTGAATTGATTTTCTACTTCAAATGCTGTTCTATAGCGATTAGTTCTTCCAGGGTAGCCGAGTACCATGATGTAATCATCTTCATCGACACTATTTTTATTGACCTTTAAGTGATGTTTTGGTTCATATGGCACGTTATCAACATTAAAATCAGCCGGTTGTCCGTCTTTTCCAACATAGGCACGGTAAAAACCATAATCGCCAGTGTGTCTTGGCCACATCCAGTTATCGATATCTCCACCGTACTTTCCTATGCTACTCGCTGGAGCGTGAACTAAACGTACGTCCCGAATGGTGAGTTGCTTAAATAGGTAATACTCTAAACCGCCGTGAAAATTAACCACACTGCAGCGGTATTTACTGTCGCTTTCACACTCTGCTACCAATGATTTTGAACTATGTTCAATGCTTTTGTAACGCTGGGCACCAGTCATGTTGGAGTTCAACGCGGCATTAATTATTTTAGTTACTGGTGTTATTTCTTCCGTCACATAGATCCTACTACCTGGAGTGGCGGGCAATTCATCTTTAAACGATTTTGCTAAAAAGCCATTTTTGAGTAAGTTGTTATCTTCGGTAGAGTTATATTGCACTGAACCATAAACGCAGTGATGATTAGTGGCTACTAGCCCTTTATCTGATACGAATGATGCAGTACACCCTCCTAAACTTACAATGGCACCCATAGGGAAGCCAGTTAAATCTGTTAATGAGCTTGGATCGAGTTTTAGCCCTGCATCGACAAGTTTATCTGCGATGCTAGGCAGTTGATGTGGTTGCCACATTCCTTCATCGGCTATGGTTACTGTTGATGCTAATGCAAAGCATAAAGAAGCAAATTTTTTCATTATTATTATTCTCAAAAGTTAATATTTAAAGCTAGCGGCAGTGTGCTGTATCACAAATGATTAGTCAAAAATATCCGCTAATCATTTGTGTTAAAACAAACCAGTTTTAACGTTAAAGAAATGGCACTTCTGTATTAAAACCCTTCTCGAACAAGCGTACTAAATAGGTTGCTCGAGAACAGCGATGAAATTTAACCGTTTAATGCTTGTTGAAAGCTATTTGTTTCTATATTCTTACAAATATTAGTAACGCAATATTTACATCTTTATTTGTGTTACTTTATAAATTATAAAAATAAAAAGACTCTTAAGGAGCGTTTGTGCTTATTAAAGATAATTTTGATGAGGCATTAAAAATTAGTGAATCTACTAATGAATTTTTAACTCATTATCAAATTCCACCGAGTCCGGTTAATTATTCTGTTATTTATTTATATGTCAGTAAGCGCAACGAAAAACTAACGGTGGAGTTAGACCGGCACGTCCAAACATATCAAGAAATTGATTTAGTTTTTATCGAAGGTTTATTTGAAAAATATATTTCTAATTCACATGTTATCGATAAACAAATACTTGATCCTATTGAAAAATCATTAACATCAACACTAAAAAAAATTAACATACAAGTTGATAGTGATAAAAATGTAGCGTCAAATCTTAAAAAAGCGGAAAAGGCACTTTCTAAGCACGAATATCATAAATCAATGCAAAATATTGTCGCTTTCTTGATGAATAATATTGCCACTTCTCAGCAGCAACACAGTGACTTATCGCTTGAGCTAACCAGAGCTTGTGGCGAAGTAAACTTCTTAAAATCAAAACTCGAAGCTGCTCGTCATGAGGCAATAGTTGATTCTTTAACGGGTTTATATAATCGTCGCGGCTGCGATATTAAGTTGCAAGAAATTGATATCGAGCAAGTCCACTCTTCATTGGCAATAGACATTGATCATTTTAAGCATGTTAATGATCAATTTGGTCATTTTATAGGTGATAAAGTTATTCAGCGTATTGCTAAAGTCATCAAATCAGCTATTTCAGATAAGGATATTGCGGTGCGCTTTGGCGGTGAGGAGTTTGTGGTGGTTATGGTAAATAAAACTATGACGCAAGCACATGAAGTGGCAGAGAAAATAAGACTAGCCATAGCGCAATTAAAATTAGTGCAGCGAGACTCTAAAGCTTATTTGCCAAAAATTTCAGTGTCAATTGGTATCGCGCAAAGGCAGGAAGAATTGAGTTGGACTGCATTATTCGAACAAGCCGATACGGCTTTATATCAAGCTAAAAATAGTGGCAGAAATAGAAGCGTTTGTTTATAACGCTTCATATGTTTTTATTTGATTTTTTGGCATTATACTTATTTATTAAATGATTGAGGAAAATCGATATTCGCACGTAATTGCTCAATTAGTGCTTGTTCTGTGTTGTTACTTGCTGCCTGTTCCCAGCCATTGAAATTAACTAGCTCATCGATAGGCCGCCTTGGTAGCCAATTAGCAGACTCAAGCTCCGGCTTTTCATTAAAATGACTAACATAACCTACGCATAAATAGGCAATTGGCACTACTGAGTCAGGCAAAGCTAATGTTTCTTTTAATGTATCATGATGAAGAATTGAAACCCAGCCAACCCCTAGACCTTCAGCACGAGCGGCAAGCCAAAAATTTTGCACTGCACAAACCGAACTATAGAGATCCATTTCTTTCATATGAGTTCGACCAATGACTGTTTTTCCTGTGCGATTGCGGTCGCAAGTGATACAGATATTGATAGGTGATTCAATAATGCCTTCAAGTTTTAAGTTTTTATACTTGTCTTGTTTTTCTGCTTCAAACATCGCTTGTGCTTCTTGGTGGGCAAGTGTAAAGCTTTGATGAATTCTATTTTTTATCTCTGGCGATTTAATAACAATGAAGTTCCATGGCTGCATAAAGCCAACCGATGGTGCATGGTGAGCGGCATATAGTATTCGGCTCAGAACATCATTTGGGATCTCTGAGGGTAAGAATTGTCCTCGTACGTCTCTACGGTTAAAAATTGATTTATACAAGCCGTATTGATCTTGCTCGCTAAAATGGTGCTGTTCTTGAGATTGTTTACTGTCTTTTTTATATAAATCCAAAATATTCCCCTTCTTGGATCCTAACAGCGACCGGCCTTTCGCTTAGTGAATATTATTAGGCAGGTCTTCTGACTAAGACATAAAATTTATTAGCAATAAATTAACGTTTGATACCTTCCCAGCGCTATCGCCAGTGGTTTTAGTACTGTGCCATTCGATATACAGAGTGTATTTTGATTGGCAATGAGTATTTACAAACTAATATGTCATTACAGCGTTGGGCACGTATTGGATTTTCACCAATTTCCCTATTCTCTATGATTTGCGTAGCAAAACACAAATCGAAAGCACCTAAAAATGATTTTCGGCACTATAGCATTCGCCGCATTGATTGGACAATGTATCTTAGCGTTAGGTCATTATTTATTGGATATAGTTTGATGTAGTTATTGATAGGGCGATATAAATCGAGGCGATAAAAAAGGGAAAGTACTTGCGTACTTTCCCTAATTACAACACTAGCTGGGAGTTATTTTAAAGCTATTATGGGTTGTATGTTACGTCTAAACTTACGCCACTTGCAGCAGAGTAGCCATAAATACCAATGTGCCATGTATCAGCTACAGGGTTAGTAAATGGGCATGACTCTGTGTTACCCGTTTTGTATGGACGACAGTCATAAGTTGAAGACGTTGGTTTTGCACCTCGGCGAATGTACATATCTGCATCACCTGTACCACCACTCATGTTAAAATCAAGTGTCGCCATACCTGCTGGTACGTCGATAGTGTAGTAAGTCCATGCACCTTTAGCTACAGTAACATCAGTGACAGAAGCACTGCCGCCAGTTGCGCCGCCACCAGTCGAGCCTTCAGTGAAGCTACCCGTCAAGTTAACACCTGTAAAAGCAGAGTAACCAATAACTTTCACATGGTAAGTTCCTGCTTGCGCTGTGGCAATTGGACAAGATTCGGCATTACCACCTTTATAAGGGCGACAATCATAACTAGAGGTTGTTGGTGCTGAGCCAAACTTCACGTAAAGGTCGGCATCACCTGTACCACCAGCCATTACAAAGTTAAGGTCTGTAGCGCCGGCAGGCACTTCCATTGTAAAGCTAAGTTCTTCAGAAGCAGAGCCTGATAAACCAGTTTTAGCCACACCATTTGTTAGCGCATTACCGCCGGTTGGAGGTGTTGTCGTTGTACCACAACTAGCCGCTAATGCATCAGAAGCTGCTTTTGCTTGAACTAAACCATAACCTGTTTTGTCATCACGACCAGCCACACCTAAATCAATTGCTGTAGATTTTAAAGCGTTACGTACTTCTGTTGCTGAACAGTCAGGGTTATTACTCCAAACTATTGCTGCGACACCCGTTACGTGAGGTGTTGCCATTGATGTACCGTTGTAATAAGCATAATCTTGATTACCAACAACATTTAAATTAGCATTTGCGCCTAGCTGGCCCATAAGTTGTAGACCTAAAGCACGATTTATCGATACTGTAGGTACAGTAACATCAGTGTTTGCATCAACTAAGAATGGATTTTGTAAACCAGGGCGGTCACTACTACTATAAACAATAACACCCGATGCACCCGCGTCAGCACAGGCTTTAGCTGGGTTTATTTCAGGGTAGTTACTACCTTTTTGGTTATCGTTACGCTCTGCCAAACAAATATTACCCGCAACATTTGAACAACTGTAAGTGCTAGCACCTGATAGAGTACATGCGGCTAATACACCATTAGCTGAACTGTTTACGTTACTAACTACGAAGCTACCACCACTATTAATGTAATGTGTTTGTGGTACAACTTCATCATTACCATAAGAAGTTGAACCTAGAGTGATGTAACCTAAACGACCATCACCAGCAACGGTTGATAAAATTGCCTCTCCGGGCGCTGAAATTTCAACTTGCGGAGTATACTGAGAAAACTCTGCGTGTTGACGACCTTGATCAAGCGCACCTACTGCCATAACGGAATCGTAAGAAGCAGGGTAAGATAATGTCGCATCGCCATCGTTACCTGATGCAGCGATGAGTAAAACACCAGCGTCAGCTGCCGCTTGTAATGAATTACGCTCAGCGGTACTTGAACCGGCACCACCTAAGCTCATATTGATCACTTTAGCGCCATTATTTACACAAGTATCGACTGCATCAACCAAATCGCCGGTATAACCCCAACCTGCGGCATTAAACACTTTAACAATATGTAAGTTAACGTTCGTGTTCGGCAGGATACCAACAACACCTTCAGAGTTGTTGACGCCAGCGATAGTACCCGCAACGTGCGTTCCGTGTGAACCACCATTTTGGTACCAGTTACCTGTACCTGAATTGTTGGTACCTGAGGCATTGTTGGCATTTAAATCTGGATTTGCGCGCTCATAGCCTGAATCTATAATACATACCGTCATATTGGCGGCATCATCATCTGAAACAAGATCAGACTGAGTATCAGCAATACCCCAAGGTTGATTTTGCGCCATTAAATAGCGTTTGTAATCTGGTTCTGCAAATTCTACATCGGCGTGGCTATTAAGCTCCATAACCATTGCTTTAACATCATTGATGTTTTTTTGCTTACCTAGAGAGATAACATGACGGCCATTTTTTAATTTTTTCAAATGCTTTAAGCTATGTCCTGCTTTTTTAGCTAAGCCATTTGGCATTGCTTTTTCTGACGCGAAACCAATTAAGGCTTGTGCTTCAAAACCGGCTTTATACTTAACAATGATACGGTCAGTAAAGTCATGACTCTTGAATCGCTGTTCGTCACGCCACTGGCTAAAGTCTGCATTAACAGCTGTAGACTTTTCATTTGCACTAATAAGAATTGGCTGAATTATTTCAGCTGCTTCGAATGTTTGTGCGTTACTGACACTGCTTGCTGCCATTATTGAAAGTGTTAGTGCACTTAAACCTAGTATTTTCTTGTTTCTCATCTGAGTAGAACTCCAATTTGAATTTGTTTTTACGCTGAATGCAGCAAAGTAGTGCAACATCGGACGTATTATTTTTATCGTTGGATGATTTGTCATCGATATCAAGCTTGTCGTTTTTAGTGACTGCTGAATAGCAAATTACAGACTTTTTTTAATAAAATAACGACAGTGTTGATAATGCAATGGTTTTTTAAGTTGTTGTTATCAATGCTTTTAATGGTTATCTGTCGCTTTTATATTAAAAAATGTCGCTTTTGTGCTAGGTGGATTTAACGTAACTGTTAGTATCAATGACTGTTCAGAGTTCTACCCTTTTATATATCTATAGAAAAGGACATGTTCTAGGTTTAAATTACACTTGGGTAACATTGTTGAGTCGTGCTTTATTTTAATAGATGAGAGCCAAGTAAATTAAATATCCAATTTTTTAAGGTTGGATATTTTTTGTTTTAAATAAAAGTTAATAGTTAGTTAAAAATTGTTATGTGGTGTGATAGTGTTTGCTTGTAGTTTTAAACGCGTAGGCCTTTAAAAAGTGATGTTGACATGATTTCGGTCGTTGTTAATAGTTGTAAAACATAAGAAGTTACTCACCCTAATGTTTTAAAATAATTTAGAAATATCAAGGGAAAAGGGGATAAAAATGTTGTTCACTTCGAAAATAAATAAAATGAAAGTCCTATTAATAAGTGGTGGTGTAATCGCTGTATCGTTATTGATGGGCTTTAAAGTAACCATATTTGAAGCTAATGAATTACAGTCTTATATCATAAGCGCAAAAAACTTCACCTTATTAAAAGCAAATTTAAAAGAGTTAGGCGTCACCCCTTCTCACGAGCTAAAAATTATAGATTCAGTTGCGGTCGAGTTAACCCAAGCGCAGCTTAATACACTACAAAACAAACAAAAAATCAAGTTTACGACTAATCATAAAGTTGAACTTAGTGGTTTAAATTATGGGCAACGCAGGTGGCAGCCAAAATCTGTGGTAACAGAGCAAGTTGACGCAACTTATGTGCATAACCGAGGCAATTTTGGCGAAGGTGTCACAATTGGCTTTTTAGATACTGGTCTTGAGCAACTACCTGGCTTATCAACAGATCTAGATGGTCGAGATAAGGCATGGGGTACTTATGATGCTATTAACGATACTGTCAGCAATTATGGTGAGGAAGAAAGCGGTCATGGTACCCATGTCGCAAGTATCGCTGTTAACAGTGATTTTGATAGTAATGGTCAAATATATGGTGTTGCACCTAATGCTGCTCATGTGGGTATAAAAGCCTTTGATGCTGAGGGTAAGGCGACTTACGCTGATGTTATTCGAGGAATAGGGTGGGCATTACAAGTTAAAGAGCAAATTAATTTACGCGTGTTAAATATGTCGTTTAGTGGCCCTGCACGATCGCTTTATTGGGATGACCCATTAAATAAAGCGGTAATGAAAGCGTGGCAAGCAGGCATTGTTGTGGTGGCCTCCGCAGGTAATAAAGGTCCAGATCCAATGACGATAGGTGTTCCTGGAAATGTTCCATATATTATAACGGTTGGTGCGATGACAGATGATTATACGTCGTTTAATTATAGTGATGATAAAGTAGCTTCCTTTAGTAGTGCTGGGCCTACTGTAGAGGGTTTCGTTAAACCCGATATCATTGCACCAGGAGGACATATTTCTGGTTTAATGTCTTTTGATTCGCAAATAGTGACGGAACATCCGGAGTTTCATGATGGTGGACGATACTTTGAAATGTCGGGCACTTCCCAAGCCGCAGCTGTGGTTTCTGGAGTAGTGGCGCTAATTTTGACGGATAACCCAACGCTAACCCCAGACCAAGTTAAATGCCGAATTATGAGTAGTGCTTATCGAGGTGATAATACGGACGGTAGTTTACGTTACAGTGTTTTTCAGCAAGGAGCTGGATTAATCAGTGCTTATTATGCGATCGAAAGTAACAACGATGATTGTGCTAATACAGCGTTAGATATTGCTAAAGATTTAAATGAAGAGGAGCATTATTTTGGTCCTGCTAATATTAACGAAGATGGTGATTTTTATGTTGAAGGTTTAGGTCAAGAATATATTTGGGATAATGAAGAGAATAGTTTTATTGGTGATGGTTTGCTTTGGAAGATCTCAAATGAAGATACTTCCGCATGGCAAGATACAGCAACAACTGATGGTTTACTTTGGAAAATATCGTTCGAGACAGATGGTTTGCTTTGGAAAGTAAACTATGATGATGTTAATACTGAAGGCTTACTTTGGAAGGTGGATTACGATGATGTTACAACGAAAGGGTTGCTTTGGAAAGTAAGTCTAAGTGACATCAATATAGCAACTATAGGTATCAATAGTTGGGTTGAACCACAGTAGTGGCAAAACTGACCTTAACAAGCCACTGAGAAATTAGTGGCTTTTTTATTGAAGCAGCTTAACTTTTTCTATAACTCACGGCTTAATACTCGATGTTAAAAATATTATATATTCTAGCAATTATTCTCTTTAGCACGATGAGTATTGCTAGCGAAGACCGGTTATTCAAGAGCTTCTCTTCTGATAATCCAATGTCCTATCGATTTACCATGTCTATTGCACAAGATAAAGATGGCTTTATGTGGTTTGGTGCCCAAGAAGGCTTGCATCGATTCGATGGTCATAAGCTCGTTAGTTATTATCATGAAGCAAAAAAAGAGAATTCATTAAGTTCTAATGTTATTAGTCGGGTACTTATTGATAAAAAACAAAATTTTTGGATAGGAACTCGTGGAGGCGGTGTCAATTTATTTAATGATGACATGCAAAGTTTTACACATATTACGACTAAAACCCATGATGCAGCATTAACCAGTGATGCTGTTAATACCCTATACGAAGATACTAAAGGACAAATATGGGTAGGAACAGAGAATGGCTTGAATATTATTCGTCGCCAGAACGAACGTTTGAGTGTCCAACAAATTTACCAACAGCTTGGTAATGAAAATACCTTATCAAACAATACTATTCATGCGATTACCGAAACCAATAATGAAATTTGGATTGGAACAAATGGTGGCGGGATATCCGTTTTTAATTTTAAAGGGGAGTTTCAGCGTACGATGAACTCTCGATTTAATAAGAAAGATTACATAACTAAATTCATAAACTCTCTATTCACAGATGCTGATGACGTAGTTTGGATTGGCACTACAGATAAGGGGTTAGTCAAATATGATGCAAAATTGGATCAGTTTATCAGTTTTCAGACCATGGAAGGTGACAGCTCAAGTGTGAGTAGTAATACCATTCATTATGTCTATCAAGATTTAAGCAAAAGAATTTGGATTGCTACGGATAATGGTCTTTCTATATATAACGAGAAACAGGAAAACTTTGAGCGCTTTAATCATTCGCCAAATAACCAATACAGTGTTAGTAATGATTTTATTATGACTCTGTTTGAAGATAATGACGGTTTAATGTGGATTGGTACATTTACTGGTGTTAATCGTTGGGATCCAACAATGACAACATTTAAACAGTATACAGAAACCCGCTTCCCCATTCTTAATGCTCCTAATGTAACAAGCTTTACGCAAATTAATAAAAATGAAATTGTATTTAGCACATATAGTGGTGGTATTTTCACCTTAAATAAGTCAGAAAATAGTATACAACGATTAGCGATTTCTAGTTATTTTACAGATATGAGGATTATGACATTATTTTCGGATGATAATATCTTGTGGGTTGGCACTCGGGCTTCAGGTCTTTATAAAATCGATATGCTTACAGGCACTAGTGTTGCTTACGAGCATGATGAAAAAGATGACAGGTCAATTTCTGCGAATAGCATTACTGATATAATTAAGGACAAATCTGGAAATATATGGGTTTCAACTTTTTATCAAGGGCTTAATCGTCTGAATAAAAATGATGAATTTACCCGCTATGTTAACGATAAAGATAGGCCAGAGTTTGGTCCAAGTAGTAATTCAATTTTACACCTATTAGAAGATGAACAAGGCGTAATTTGGATAGCTACATATGGGGCTGGCTTAAACCGTTATGATCCTATTAGCCAAAAATTTCTTCATATTAACCACGACGATAACAATGTATCGAGTATCTCAAGTGACTTAACTTGGTTTCTATTTATTGATAACAATAAAAGTTTATGGGTCGGTACGCAAGCTGCAGGTTTAAACATATTAAACTATGCAGATAGAGTGGCAGAGAATTTTTCATTTACCCACCTTGATACAAAAGACGGTATGAAAAGCCAAACTATTTATGGTTTGTCACAGGATGAGTATGACGATATTTGGTTAAGCTCGAATCAAGGCGTTTCTCGATTTACGCCGTCATCAAAGCGTTTTAAACATTTTGATCTAAGCCACGGGTTAGTTGATTTAGATTTTAATCATAGCGCTATATTTAAAGACTCAATGGGAACACTGTATTTTGGCGCAGGAAAAGGTTTTTCAAGTGTTGAACCCACACAAAGTAATATCACTCTTTCTGCTCCCAAAGTTAGGTTAACCAATATACTGAAATTAAATACCGCCATAAAAGCGGAAACAGCGTTATCCGAAGTAAAGAAACTAACACTGAATTATGATGATCAGCTTGTTTCATTCGAATATGTTGGTCTTAATTATACTAATCCAGACTCTACTCAATATAAATATCGCCTCTTAGGTTTTGATCAAGAATGGCTTGATGCGGGCAAGTCGCGCCGAGTGTCTTACACCAATTTACCAGCAGGTAATTATCAACTACAAGTTATTGCAGGCAATAATGACAATATATGGAGTGACCCCGGCTTATCACTTAATATTATTGTTAAATCAGCCCCTTGGAATACTTGGTGGGCATACATTTTATATACCTTAGCAGTGGCTTTATCTTTATTGTTTTACTCTCGATTATTAAATCGTAAATTGGTCATAGAACAGCAACAAAAGTTGTATTTAGAGCAACAAGTTCACGAAAAAACAGAGAAGTTTAAGTCGAAAAATCTTGAGCTAGCACAAGCTAATAAACAACTCGAAAAAGCGGCGATTGTTGATAAGGTTACAGGGGTCAAAAGCCGGCGCTATTTAGATATTTATATTGAGCAAACTAGCCAATTGATGAATCAAATGCATCAAAATTTATTGCCGGTACAGCGAGATATGCTGCCACGGCTTTATATTTTAATGGTGCAGTTGAAAAGTTACCAAGATATTAGCAACAGCCAACTGATTAACCTGACTGATTTGTTGCTTTATAGTCGAAATAACGATGACCTGGTTATCCGTTGGTCGAACGATACCTTCGCTGTTATTGGTTATGAAAAGGGCAATAATGCCAATGAACTGGCTGCGCGTTTATCGGGACGTCTGGAGAGTGTGGTTGATGACAGTACATCAATGAATATGGCTTACTCATTCTTCCCTTTTAGTCGTGAAAACCCTTTAGATTTAACCTGGGATCAAATTAGCGTCTTGATAGAGCAGGCACTTACCTTTACCGATGAAAGTAAACAACTCTCGTGGTTGGGGTTATGTGGGCCTAAATCTAATAGTTTTGATTATTTACAATTAATGCAGCAACGTGATCTTGTTAACTTAAAAGAGCAAGTCATTGTTAAATCAGGTTTATCATAATGGCGGTTGCTTTTCTTGCTGCTGATATTGCTTTGGTGTGCAGGCAAACATTTCTTTAAAGCAGCGGCCAAAATAGGTTTGTGATGAAAAGCCAACATCAAGTGCTATTCTGCCGACTTGAGAGCCATTTTGTAATAGTACTTTGGCTTTTTTAAGACGGAATTCTTTGATAAAGTTATTTGGTGTTATTCCTATTAAGGCTTTAATTTTACGCTGCAATTGTCGTTCACTCATCGCCATTTTGGCGGCTAACTGAACAATATCTAAATCGGTATCGGTATAAACCTCAGCAGTAATCGCTTCTAACTTTTCGAGAAATTTATTATCAAGTGTTACATCGTCACTACTAACATGAGCAAGCTCTGCGACGTTATCAAAACTATTATTTTTTCTACTTTCCTGTAAATCTTTATTCAAGTTAGTTAAATAACGCTTTTGTATTTGCTCTCTATTGCTGATCAAGTTACTAATTCGTGTTAAAAGCTCCTGATGATTAAATGGCTTACTTAGGTATTCATCGGCTTGTAAGTTTAAACCGTGCAAACGGCTATCTAAATCAGAGCGAGCGGTTAATAAAATAACAGGGATATGTGAGGTTAGTTCGTTACTTTTTAGCTGTTTTAAAACCGCGAAGCCATCGATACCGGTTAACATAATATCGCAGATTATTACATCAGGAATGTACTCCTGAGCGAGTGTTAAACCTAGCTCTCCACTACCCGCTAATAAACTATGGTGATGTTGCTCAATAACTTGTTTAATATGACTTTGCATATCCAAGTTGTCTTCTATGACCAATACAACCTTTTGACTATGATTTCTGATGTCTTTAACTGGATTGTGCGGCTCAATCAATAACGAGGCGACCTCAGTTTGAGAAATGCTGGTAGGGGTTGATTTTTCTGCCAAAATGGCAGGCGCACACGGAATTATTAGTGAAAACTTACTGCCTTTATTGTATTCACTAAAAACGTTAATTTGCCAATGGTGGGCTTTAACCAGCTCACTAACCAACGATAATCCGATACCAACACCGAAAACACCTTGATTTTTCTCATCATCGGCTCTTTGGAAGCGTTCAAAAATTTTACCTTGTGAGGCACTATCGATACCTATGCCAGTGTCAATAACATCGATAGTGAAATTTTCGCTGTCACTATGGGCAATAACGTGAATGTTGCCGCCGGCTGGCGTATATTTAATGGCATTTGCGATTAAGTTAAAAATGATTTTTTCAAATGCTTGGGCGTCGCAATCAAACCATATATTGTCTGGAATATCGCAAGTTAAGGTTAGCTTATTTTGTGTCGCTAGACGGCTAAATGAATCTGCTGGCATCGACATCAATGTTTTTAAACGATAGGTGGTGATCGTCAACTGCGGATTGTCAGATAATCGAGAAAGCTCTAGCAATTGCTCAACCATACGCACCAATCTTAGGCCGTTGCGTTTGGCGGTTTTGAGCTCTTTACCTTCGTCCTCCGTTTGGGCTTTTATTAAGTAGCGATCTAAAATGCCATTAATAATGGTTAATGGTGTTCTAAATTCATGAGAAATATTGGCAATAAACTTATCTTTTAAATCTAACGCTTGTTGCTCGGCAAGTTTTCTGGCGGTTAGGTTAATAAAGGTAATAACCACCAAGGGTTGTTCTTCTCTTTCCGCCCATTGTAACTCTGCTTGCACAGGAAACTTGGTGCCGTCTTTGCGGGTAGCAATACATTCTTTTGAGATACCGGTATCTTTGCGTTGTAGGGTGTAAACATTACTTTTGAAATCAAAAAAGTAATGCATTTGATCGTCGGATGAAAAAAAATCGCTGACACTCGTCGCGATAATTTCTCGCTCAAGGCACTGAAAAAGTTGTACTGCCGCGGGGTTAGCTGACAGTACGATACCGTCGATGGTTGTAGTTAATATGGCATTGCTAGAGACATTAACAATGGCTTTATCTTCACTATTAAGCATTGCATTAGTGAGCAATTGATTAAGCTTAACTAACTCTTGTTGGGCGGTGTTTTGTAATTTTATCTGCTTTTTTTTCTTACGTGCTGAACGATTTTTTCGATAAATAATCGTGGTTAACAAGCTTAAGGCGATACCAAGCCAAGTCGCAATGAGCATCGATTGTAAATAGGATTCAATATTATAGTGTAACTTTAATTCGATGCCGATTAAGTGAATTAAAATTGAGCAAGATATCAATAATATTAAGTAAAGTTCGGGCATGGAAGATGGCGGTTGCTCCATTGGGGGGTGCAACGATGTGAGGGAATTATTCGCGGTAATAATTAGTGCTGAATATGGAATAAGCACTAATAATGTTAACAGGTATGTCGGTAATGCAATGTCAGTCCAATTAGCGAGATATTCAATACTATTTTCAATCAACAAAGCCGCTGCAGCAATGGTTAGCATACGGTAGATTCGACACCAAAACTGAGTCTGACACTGATAATTATTTGCTGCTAACCTGATGAAAATTATGGCTGATATCAGCACATGGAATAATTGTGACGAGGCGATTTTATCTTCAGTATTACTGGAAAACTCAACCGGGAGTAAAACGAAGTAACTAAAACATATTAAGGTAAAAAATATTGCGGCAACACGGCTACTAATATTTTTATTGGTTTTTGTTTCATTGATATGGGGATTGGTTTCTATTGCTAATAGAATAAAGAAATAGCTGCAAAGGGTAAAAAAATCTCGCAGTAAAAGGTCATGACTGATGATGTTAAAATTAAACAGCAGGTTTGAAATTAATGACGACAGTAAGGCTAAGGTCATAAACTGCCAAAACAGTTTTAACGCCCTTGTTCTAATGCGCAGGTAGCTAATGGTGACGACACCAACACTCAATAGTTGTAATAATAATAACGGCCCTTTTTCAAGCCAATCATGGCTGAAAGGGAAGATATCATTAATTAAAAAGTAGGGTAGTAGAGTTAAAACAATACTAAGTGTGAGCAATAACTTTCTATTTTTTATTTGCAAATCTATGGCCTAATAGCTAATGCCAACATATTTAATGGCTTTGGAATGCTTAGCATTTATTTTATTGGTACTAGTATACCTTATGTTAATATTTTGTGAACAACTACACTAGGTTTTAGCTATTGTTTACTTGAGTTTAGAGGCTGTTTAAAACTTAATAGCGTTATTGATAAATACAGCCATTGCGTTCAAGTTCAGTGAGGTAAATTCGTGTCATTAGCTCTAGTTGGTGATAACTAGGTAGCATATGTTGGCAGAGTTTATAAAACGCTTTGTTATGTTCTTTTTCTTTTAAGTGGGCAAGTTCATGCACCACGATCATTTTTAACAGTGCTTCAGGAGCTTTCTTAAATACACTACCAATACGCAGTTCATTTTTGCTTTTTAATTTGTTGCCCTGTACTCGAGAAACATAAGTGTGCAGGCCAAGTGCGTTGTTTACAATATGAATTTTATCGTCGTATTTTACTTGGCTAAGCGGTGCCGACTTTTTTATAAATTGTTGTTTTAAGTCATTAGCGTATTGGCGCAGTGCTTTGTCGGTTGTTATCTCGTGCTGAATTGGAAACTGAGCTAGTAAATAAGCTTTTAGGCTATCTTCTTTAATCAGTTTTATTACTTGCTGTTGTATGTCAGCAGGATAGTGAGATAAATACTTTAATGATGTGGTCATTTGGCTACATAAATTCTGGTTTATTAACGTTAGTCATTATATCCATAGTTTACGCTATTTCATTTTGTTTTGAATAGCGGCTTAAACATTGTGACATAGTGCGTAATCGGATACGTGGCGCTTTGTTTGAAAAAGAGCGAACATATATTCGCTCTTTTTAATTAAGTAATAATACTTATTTGGTATAGCTTTGATAAAAGTCAATCAAGCCGGCCGTTGAACTGTCATGCTGGTCACTGATATTACCTGATGATAATTCTTCTTGAATATTATTGGCTAAGCCTTTGCCAAGTTCTACGCCCCATTGATCAAAAGAACATATCTGCAAAATGATGCCTTGCACAAATATCTTATGTTCGTATAACGCAATTAAACTGCCTAATGAACGTGGTGAAATGCGCTTCATTAATATGGTATTCGTTGGGCGATTACCTTTATGTACTTTATGCGGAGCAACTTTGTCAATGTAGTCTTGTGTTCTGCCTTTGGCTTTTAAGTCAGCGCGCACTTGATTTTCATCAACCCCTTGCATTAATGCCTGTGTTTGAGCAAAAAAGTTCGCCATTAAGGTTTCATGATGACCCTGAACCGGAGTTACGCTTTCAACTGAACCGATAAAATCAGCAGGAACAATATTATTACTTTGATGTAAATATTGATAGAAGGCATGTTGACCATTAATTCCCAGTTCACCCCAGATTGACGGAACAGTAGGGTATGAGATAGGCTCTCCATCCCAAGTAACAGATTTACCATTACTTTCCATTTCAGCCTGCTGCAAATAGGCAGATAGCATATGTAAAGATTGATCATAGGGTAAAATTGCCTGAGATTGTGCGCCAAGAAAAGTACAATTCCAGACACTTAATAAGGCCAATATTACCGGTGCATTCTCAGCTAAAGGTGTATTGCAAAAGTGTTGATCAATTTCATGCGCACCTTCAAGTAATTCAATAAAACGCTCAAAACCTAAATCAATAGCAATAGGTAAACCGATGGCTGACCAAAGTGAAAAGCGGCCGCCAACCCAGTCCCACATATCAAAAATATTTTCTTCTGCAATACCAAATTCGGTAGCATTCTTCTTATTAGATGAAACCGCAACAAAGTGCTTAGCGATGGCCGATTGATCAAAAGACGAGGCGACTAACCATTTCATCGCGGTTTTAGCATTGGTCATGGTTTCTGTGGTGGTAAAGGTTTTACTGGAAACAATGAACAGCACTTTTTCTGGATTTAATGGCCTTAATACGTTCGCTATTTGTGTGCCATCAACGTTAGAGACATAGTGAACATTAACACTGTTATCGCTGTATTGGTCTAATGCTTCTGTCACCATTTGCGGGCCAAGATTTGAACCACCCACACCAATATTTACCACGTCAGTAATGCGTTTACCGGAATAACCACTCCATAAGCCCTGGCGAACCTTATCACTGAAGGTTTTCATTTTATCCAGCGCGTGCTGGACATCGATATTGATATCTTTACCATCAAGCATAAAAGGGCTTTTACTACGATTTCTTAAGGCAGTATGCAGCACTGCACGTTCTTCAGTGCGATTAATACGCTCGCCGCTGAACATTTTTTCGCGCCATGCTTCAACATCACTTTCTTTTGCTAAGTTGATTAGCATTTCCATAGTTGATGCTGATATCAGGTTTTTTGAATAATCGACAAGAAAGGGCGCAAGCTGAATGGAAAATTGTTCAAAACGCTTAGGGTTCTGCTTAAATAGCTCGCTCATGTGCTGTGACTTCATATCAATAGCGTGATTTTCTAAATTTTTCCAGCTAGGTAATGAGGTTCTATCTTGCATTTTTTCTCCAAATAAGGTGCGCGAACGTTAATAATAAAGTTTTAACGTAAAAACGATAAGGATGCTAGGGCTTACTATTTACTATATTTTACTGAGTTACTAATAATTATTTAGTATATTGAGCTACTTATTAGTTATTTAGCTGACCAAGTGGTCAGCTTTCAGCTTTGTGTAAGGTTTACTCTACGAAAATAGCCGTAAACATACTGCTATTCACATTACTGTTGCCTCCATACTAACCCGTATTTAGGTAAAAATGACTTTTATTGTTGTTGTACAAGAGAATATCTATACTGGTGCTATAAATGTTTTATAAAAGCAATATAGTTTCTTAATATGCAACAATACGATTTAGTGGCACTACGAAGTTTTATTTCTGTGGTTGATGCCGGCAGTTTTAATCAAGCAGCCATACTTTTGAGTGCCAGCACTGCCGCGGTCAGTCGACGAGTTTCTGGCTTGGAAACCGCGCTTGGTGTTAGATTGTTAAACCGAACGACGCGCAGTATTGAATTAACCGAAGCGGGTCAGCAATTTTATCAAGATGTGGTCAATATATTTCAGTCGTTAGATGAAGCGCAGGAGCGTATCCAAAAACGTAGCCAACATATTACAGGTGATTTACGCCTTTCTGCTCCACTGAGCTTTGGTATCACTTCTTTAACACCGATTTTATCTGGTTTTATGAAGCTTCATCCTGAACTAAAGATCCATTTACAATTAGAAGACCATCGAACTAATTTTGTCGCAGAGGGTATTGATGTTGGTATACGAGTCGGGCGTTTGGAAGACTCGTCGCTCGTGGCTTTACCTATCACCACCGTTTCTGCAATGTTTTGTGCAGCGCCGAGTTATCTCGCTAAATATGGTGAACCTAAAAGCCCGAAGGAGTTGCTCAATCATAATTGTTTACGCTATAGCTTAATCAACCCTAAATTTGGCTGGGCAATCGAGCAAGATAGTTTGGCGCGAAGTATCGAGGTTGATGGCACGTTAACATGTAATAATGGTAATGCCTTAAGAGAGGCGGCAATTGCTGGTTTAGGCATTGTGCAATCTCCCGCTTTTATTGTTGATGATGCTATCGAGAGCGGTCAGTTAGTGGAAATTTTAACCGACTATAAACCAGCACCATTAGGTCTCTATGCTATTAAGCTATCTCGTCAATTTACCTCTGCGAAAGTAAATGCTTTTATCGATTATTTAAAAGCTTATTACGCTGATAGTTCGAAAATTAAATAGCAAAATGTTGAACCAAATATTTTTATGGTGAATCTGGGCTAGTTGCTGCTTTAAATATCGCCATTAAATTATTCACAAAGGCGATGTTATTTTGTGCGGATACTGATACTGTGATGCCGAAAGGGGCAAAGTGCAAAGCTTCTGCGAGCGCTTCGGCGGATAACTTCACTTTACTTAAGTTTAGGCGCTTTGCTGCCACTTCTTTTTCAATTCTTGTTTGAATACTTTTTTTAATTAAGTTTTCTTCTTTCTCGATAAGATCTTTGCAGAACTCTTGACCCGCATGCAATAAATCAGCCCTAATCAAACTGCTGGATACGTCATTAAATAACCCTTCACATCGTTGAATTATCAGCGTATTTGTCTCCGGCCAAAAATTTTCTTCTGAGACATTATAACGATCAATAAGAATATTATTTTGTTGAAAGTGTTGTTCAACCACCGCTCTAAATAATACTTCTTTTGATTTAAATTGCTTATGGATCGTGACACGAGATATGCCGGCGTAACGACTCACCATGGATATATTAGAGGTACCGTAGCCATGCTGGAAAAAACACTCCATAGCCGTAGTTAATATTTTATCTGTCGTACTTTGCAAATTGTATTCTCATAAAAAGGCGCCCACAATATAGTAGCGTGAGTGCTTACAATAAACAACAGGTTTACACTATTTGTTAATGTGTAAACCTGTGCTATAGTTCTCAACATATTTTGCTATCTAATACTCAACCGGTAAACGTTTGCTTGAAGGGTACGCGTTAATTGATGGTTATAACTTACATCTTGGAGTTCATGTGAATCGAATTTTTATACTTGCGGTCGTTTTTATATTACAAGCTTGCTCTGAATCAACAGAAGCTAAAAAAGAGGTTGCACCTGTTGTTGTTCAGTTATCATCAGCTAGCTTGACCAATTTAGCCAATGATTACGAATTTCCGGCGACAGTTTCAGCCGTGAAAAGTGTTGATCTCAAATTTGAGGTGTCGGGGCGTTTAATCTTTGAAGGTCTTGTTGAAGGTAGTGCAGTAAAAAAAGGTCAGGTTTTAGCAAAAATTGATCCTGCTCCGTTTCAACGCAAAGTTGATGAAAGTCGTATTCGTCATGAAGATGCCCAACGAAATTTAAAACGTATTAAAGACGTTTTCGAAAAAAATGTTGCCTCACAACGTGATTACGATGATGCGAAGTCTCAGTTTTCAATTACTAAAATAGCCTTAGAAAATGCCAAGCAAGATTTAAGCTATTGTACCATCACCGCGCCATTTGATGCCGTGATAGGGGCGAGGTACATTGAGAATAATAGTTTAATTCGTTCCGGTGATACCTTAGCTAATTTACAAGATAGGTCAGCGCTTTATTTTAGCTTTGAAGTGCCTGAGCGAATTATGACCGCCAATGCCGGCAATCGAAATATAAAAGCTACCGCACATATCATCGGCCAAGAAGATAAAGTATTTGATATTCATTATGTTGAGCATAAAACTACACCTGATCCTATCACGCAAACTTATGGTGTAACCTTCGCTCTTGATGGCGCAATAACTAAGCTGTTTTATCCAGGATCAAGGGCGATTGTTAACATTAAAGACAACGACAGCCGTGTTCAAGCGCTTGTTGTCCCGATAAATGCTCTGTTAGGGAACAGTGATTCTGGCTTCAGTGTTTGGCGCTTTAATCGTACCGACAATACCATTAGCAAAGTGGCGGTGACCGTATCACAATTACAAGGCGAATATGCGCTGATATCTTCAGGCTTAAATGACGGCGATAAAGTCGTCTCGGCTGCTGTTGGTCAAATGCGTGAGGGGCTTAACGTCAGAGAATATAAGGCGACATATTAAGATGGATATCGCACGTTATTCTTTAACTAAACCGATTAATATTTGGCTTTTATCCCTTTGTTTCCTGATCGGTGGTATTGTTGCTATGGGGAAAATCGGCCGTCTTGAAGATCCCGCATTTACCATAAAACAAGCGGTAATTTTTACCTATTATCCTGGTGCTAGCGCGGAAAAAGTAGAAAAAGAAGTGACAGAGCAGGTTGAAATAGCGTTGCAGCAAATGTGGCAACTAGATGTTTTAGACTCAGTTAGTAAACCTGGTTTTTCTCGCATCACCATGGAAATACAACCTCATATTGATGGCCCGCTGTTACCGCAAATTTGGGACGAGCTACGTAAACGCTTGCGAGATATTCGCAAAGACTTACCTCTAGGCGCTAGTGCCCCTATTGTGGTTGATGACTTTGGTGACGTCTATGGTATTTATTACGCGTTATCTGCGCCTGATTTTAGTGCTCATCAAATGCGTGAGTTTTCACGTATTATTCGCCGTGAAGTCTTAACAGTCGATGGCGTAGCTAAAGTACAAATTGGTGGCATATTAGAAGAAGAAATAGTCGCTAAAATTGATAGTTATCAAATTGCCGGCTTAGGACTGTCTTTTCCGGATATTCAGCAAGTGCTTGCCAGTAATTTAAAACCCTTTAGTGGCGGACGTTTACATATTGGTGATAAACAAATCAGGATCCCGGTTGAAAGTTCAACCAATAAAATTGAAGAAATAGAAAACTTATCGATTGTTATTCCTGGTAAAAACGCCTCAATAAAAATAAAAGATATTGCCAAGCTAAGTATTCAACCTGTAGCTATTCCAAGTGGCTTAAAACGTTTTAATGGAGAAAGTGCAATAACCCTTGCGGTATCGGCACAAAACGACATTAATGTCGTTGATGTTGGCGAAAAAATTGAAGCGAAATTAGCAGAAGTATTAGCTAAGCTACCCACAGGTATCAAGGTTTCATCGATCTATAACCAAGCGAAAATTGTTGATGAATCTGTTGATGGCTTTATTACTAATTTAGAAATGTCAGTTGCCGTTGTCACCTTAGCATTGTGTCTTTTTATGGGCTGGCGCTCAGGTGTTGTTGTTGGTGGTACATTATTGGTTACCGTATTAGGTACAGTGTTGATCATGTGGCTTTATGATCTGCAGCTAGAACGTATTTCGTTAGGCGCCATGGTGATTGCAATGGGGATGCTCGTTGATAATGCCATCGTCGTTGCCGAAGGTATGATGCTGCGTATGGAGAAGGGTAAATCGGCAATGGAGTCTGCCAGTTTTATCGTTAAACGCACACAATGGCCATTACTTGGCGCTACCATTATTGGTATTGCGGCATTCTCAGGTATAGGTTTGTCTGATGATGCCACCGGTGAGTTTTTATTCTCCTTGTTTGCCGTTGTGCTTATTTCACTAATGTTAAGTTGGATATTGGCGGTAACGCTTACGCCATTATTGGGTAAATATTTTTACCAAGTGGGTAATAAATCCGATACTGAAGAGTCTTATTCGTTGTTTCATAAAGCTTATTTAGTTGTGCTACGAAACGCGCTGCATTGGCGTGCTGTAACCTTGGCGATATTGGTTACTATTACCATTGGCGCCTATGCTAGCTTTGGCTTAATAAAACAAGGTTTTTTCCCTCCTTCTAATACACCCGTATTTTTCATTCATTATTGGGGTCCTCAAGACTCTGATATTCGCGCCACTGAAAAGTATATGAAACAAGGTGAAAAATTGATCCTTGAAACCCAAGGCATTGAATCTTTGGCGACGTTTATTGGTGAAAGCTCTGAGCGCTTTACGTTGGTATTCGGACCTGAATTACCTAACGAAAGTTATGGCTTATTTTTGGTACGAGCTTTAGATGCGGCTGATATTCCACGCTTGGCAAAGGAAATTTCCGACAAACTAAGACAATCAAATCCGAAAGTAAACTTTTACGCAGAAATTATGCAGTTTGGTCCCGGTGCTGGCGCTAAAATTCAAGCGAGATTTTCCGGCGAAAATCCTGCTATTTTACGAGATCTAGCCGAGCAAGCAAAAGCGGTATACTTTAACGACGGAAAAATTCGAGATATTCGTGATGATTGGCGTGATAAAGGTATCGTGCTAGCACCAGAATATGATGATATTTCTGCCGGTATTGCTGGCGTTTCAAGAAGTGACTTTAGTCAAGCTATTAAATTTTATTCTGACGGCTTACAGATTGGCCAATTACAAGACGGTGACTATCTATATCCCATTATTGCACGTAATAGTAATGCAAACGCTGATCAATTAGTCGGTCTGGAAAATAGCTTAGTATGGAGCAGTAGCCAACGAACTTATGTACCTTTTAAGCAAGTTAGCGGCAAAATGAACTACTCAAGTGAAGAGCTACTGATTCATCGCCGTGACCGTGTGCGAACAATAACCGTGAAGGCGGAAGCGGGTTATAACGAAACAACCGGTGAAGCTTTTAAACGCACACAAGCAAAAATTGAAGCGATTACCTTACCAGAAGGTTATCAACTGGAGTGGGGCGGTGAATATGAGTCTGCTCGTGATGCACAAGCGGCATTGGGTCAAGGTTTGCCATTAGGCTTCTTGGTCATGTTTATTATCAGTGTGCTACTTTTTGGTCAAGCGAGACAACCGTTAATTATCTGGTTAATTGTCCCTATGGCTGTCGTGGGTGTTGTTGCCGGTTTGTTATTGGCAGATTTACCGTTTGGTTTTATGTCATTGCTAGGTTTCTTAAGTCTATTTGGCATGTTAATAAAAAATGCCATCGTATTGTTAGAAGAAATAGACTTGCAAATTGCTGAAGGTAAAGAGCAAGCCATAGCGATTGTTGAAGCGAGTTTGAGTCGTTTAAGACCTGTTTCATTAGCCGCGATAACCACTATTTTAGGTGTTATGCCATTACTGGTGGACCCGTTTTTTGCCGATATGTCGGTAACCATTATGGGCGGATTAGCGTTTGCGACCGTGTTAACTATGATTGCGGTTCCGGTGCTTTATAGTGTCTTTTATAAAATAGAAGTCCCTAAAAATTTAGCAATTTAAACGCTTATATTAACGCCAATGTTGGCATCGATATTAACACCGATATTAACACCGATATCAGCGCGTAAAAAAGCGAACATACTCTAGACTGAGTTTGTTCGCTTTTTATTTTTTGCACTTTCATTATCTAAAACTCAGATTATGAAAATTTAAGCTTGTTGTCCGCTGACAGCTTCTCTCCGCCTATTATAATGACCAACACTAGCAATGTACCCCATAAAATATGTTCATTCATCGCTGCAGGGCTGATATCCACTAAACTTATTATCGCGACAGCGTTGACGATAAATAAGCCGGCAGCAGATAGCCGGCTAAATAAACCAATAGCAAGTAATATCGGTAACACTAACTCACCAATAGTACCTGCCCATGCGGCAACGACAGGAGAGACCAAAGGCACTTCATACTCATATTCAAATAGCATTAATGTTGACTCCCAATCACGCAGTTTGGTTAATCCTGACTTGAAAAATATATTGGCGATATAAAGCCGAATAAAAAGTATCGCCGGGATAAGTAAATAATTGCTGTAGTCAAAAATTTGGTTGTGTAGTGCTCTAACTTTTTGCAAAGTCATGATAAGTATTCCTTATTTTTACGTGTTGTTGTGTCGAGTTAAGGTGGATTAATGCTAAAAATCACATAAATTTAGTAACACTTAGTGCTACTTTGTTGCTTGTATAGAAATTGAACTAATCAATTGTTGTTCGATGGCTTTAGGCAGCCATTCAATAATTGAAAAGTTGTCATTGGTTGTTTTGTCTAATGCTGAACCAATGCTAAGTTGCTGCCCATCAGCTAATGACTTGCTTGATTGCCAAAGCGTTAGCCAGTGATACTCTTGCTGTGTTATTTGCTGATATTGGGCTTGAAAGTTAGGTCGCCAGATCAAATAGTAGTACTCGTTTGTTTTAGTATTAGCAGGCTTAGTATTAGCAGGCTTAGCATTAGTCAACTCTGGATTAATCAGAAGTTGATTAATGTCGCTTAGTGTTAGCTTGTTGTTTTTTTCATGTGCACTTTTTATGTTTTCAATAACTAAATCGACAGGATGGTTTGATTTTAATACCTTAAAGCCGGAAGCAAAGTTGATGCTTAGTAGGTACGCGTCATGGTCATTAAGTAATGATAGCGTGCTTAAATCTTTGTCGACATTTTCTGCTCGTTCTGCTTGATGACACTCAAAGTCCAATTGTGCAATGGCTGCTAATATGGCGTTATTGTCTATCGCTTGGTGTCTAATGAAGCTTGGGAATTCACAGCCTAACTCGCCCCAGTCATATTGCGCTTTTGCATGTTTTTGTAAATATGCTTTGACCAATTGCATGAAAACACGTTCGCCAACAAACGAATGTACCGTGGCAAATGTGATAGCTAATGCGCGATTAGCGTTAGCAATTAAGCTGCGTTGATAAACTCTCAATCCAGCAATATGATTCTGGTTTGGCGAACAACAGGTATGAATATTGGTCATGGTCAGCTTTTGCTCTTCTAAGGAAAATATGGCAGACAGCATTTGTGTTTGTTGCTGCTTAATGCTCATGATTTATCACCAGCAAGGTGTTCGATGTTGGTATTTAATGGCTCCGCTAGAAGCGCTGTAGAAAAAACGTCCTCCGCGATAGCTTTGGCTTTTTCCGCTTCCCCAATCAACGTATCCCATGAGGGGAGGTTTTCGTCCCATTCCACTAATGTTGCAATCGGCCCAAAGCGTTGTAAAGCATAACGATACAAGTGCCAAACAGTATCAGACACCGGCTGACTGTGATCATCAATCATAAATTCTCCGTCCTCAACTGGCGTACAACCAGCCAGATGAATTTCACCAACATATTCTGCGGGAATTCTATTTAACCATTGTTTAGCCAGCGCTAAAATACTTGCCTGATCCGAAGGTGATGGCGTTTTAGGAACGAAGTTTAATAATGGTTGGTTGATCGCATTAACGATCAAGTTATTTAAATCAATTAAGAGCTTACAGCCTGATTGCAGGCAAAGCTTCGCTAAAAACTCGGCTTCGCGATACGTTGAACCAGGGAGTTCAATATAGGCAGATAAATTTTCTACCAGTATCTGTCTGCCTAATTGTTGCTGTGCACGTTTAACGTTGGTAACCATAATGTGTAAACTTTCATCGTTAAAAGGTACTGGCAGCAAATCACCGGCGTGTGTACTAGTGCCAGATACTTCAGCCCAGCTAAAACAGGCATGATCTGATAACAAAATAGGTTGATAACGCTCAACTAAATTAGTCAATTGCTCAAGTTGTTCTTGTGGTGCGGGTAATGCTGAACCTAAACCTAAAGATGTGGCATGCAAGCTAATGCTATAGTGCTGACTAATATCAGAAAGCACAGCGTGACTAGCACCGCCGTTAGCGAAAAAATTTTCAGCATGTACTTCAATAAAGTCGATGTTAGCTGGAGAGTTTAAGGCATCTTCAAAGTGATGATGTCTTAAACCAACACCAATTAACGGCAAGTTAACTGTTGCTTCTTCGTTCAAGGAAAACATAGGTTTTTCTCCAGTAACATCGAAAAATGGAAGTCGTTATAGCGACTTTAAATTATTAAACTTATTTAAGATTTTTCTTTTAACATCTCACGTGCTTCTTTACGTGTTAAGCCACCTTGGCTTTTGCAAAGCCCTTTAGTCACTAAACGCCATTCGCCTGGGTCGTTATCGAGTGTCGACTGTCCGGCGCAAGAGTGAGTACCTGCAATGTTGCTACAGTCATTCTGTCCTGCTAAAGATACTCCGTAACATTTTTCTTTTTTCAGGCGCTTTTCTGCAGCGTCAGCATCAGAAATAACTCCCAGTGTTAAAGCTGCAGCAAACGCTGTCGATAGTGCAATATTATGAGTCATATTTTTTCCTTTCTTTAATGTTCGTTTAACCATGCTAGGACATCTTTTTTCGGCGCTGCGCCTAAATGTTCAGATGTTACAAATTTGTTTTTTAATAGTAATAACGATGGAATGCTTCGAATGCCATATTTTTGAGCTAACGAGGGCATATCATCAATATTGACTTTAATCGCTTTGAGTTCAGATGATGTTTCATTGGCGACTTGTTCAAATACCGGTGTCATTGCTTTACATGGGCCACACCATGGTGCCCAAAAATCGATTAACACATCGGTATTTGCTGCTAAAACGTCAGCAAAATGTTGTTCACTACGGATTTCTTCTACATTCATCGTTTTTTCTACTTACTTTTATGGTTTCAGTTATGCAACCTAATTAACCTTTAAGGTTAAAGTTCGTCGGCCGCAACATTTTTTATGTCGCTCCAGTTATCACTAGATAGGTTTAAGTAACCGGGTACGTCAGTTAGCCATTTCGTTTGCACATCTTTGTTTAGGTTTAAATAAAGTTTGTTATCAACGATTTTCCAGGCAAGAGGATCGGTATCAAACTTCTTCTCCATTGCGACTCCAAATGCACAATAACCACCGTATTGCGGAGCATATTTAGCAGGAGATACTTTAAACATGTCACGATTTTCTTCGCTACTAAATTGATATATGCCGCCTTTGTATGTTGCTGTGTAACCAGCATTACCCATTTTAGGTTTAGACATTGTGAAGTAGCTGACTGGGTCATATCCTTTGATCGCGAGATCATTGACATCGGCATTCATATCAATATCAGCAGCGAATGCGAAGCTGCTTGCAACTAAAATAGAACCAGCGAGTATTGTTTTTAATGTTGTGTTAAACATGGTATTTCCTAATTTGTTTGATTGTTAATGACGGGAGAAATAATAGTGTTGATTACCTGTCGCGTGGGATACAATCGTCCAAACTTTGAACCCAATCGTCCAAGTTGACTATTTATGGACCATTTATCTGAAATAATTAATCGTTTTAGCCTACAAGCGGGTGTGTTTTATACTGGCAAGCTTTGTGGTTTATCTCACTTCAATGAAGATACTGTTGTAGAAGGCCATATTCATTTACTGCGCAGTGGTACTTTATCAATTATTGGTCTCGACAAGTCGACCATCGTTTTAAATAAACCTTCTATTATATTTTTACCTCGACCGGTTAAACATGGCTTGCAAGCAAGAGATACTGATAATGCTGAGCTTATTTGTGCAACCGTCACATATGGTAGTGGTAGTTCAAATTTATTAGCTAGTGCTTTACCTGATTTATTAATTTTACCGTTAGCTGAATCGCCGTTTTTGCAAACGAATATTGATTGGATCATTGCTGAAGCTCGGCAAGAACAGCAAGGACGTCAGGCGGTGATGAATCGATTAATGGAAATATTTATTATTAGCATGATGCGTTCACTGATCAATAAAGGTGAAATAGCTCAAGGAATGCTAGCAGGGCTCATGCATCCTCAATTAAAAAATGTTCTACAACAGTTACATAACCATTGTGAAGCGGCGTGGTCGTTAGAGAAAATGGCAGAAATAGCGTTAATGTCTCGATCAAAATTTGCCGAAGTATTCAAAACTGTAATTGGCCAAACCCCTAACGATTATCTTGTGAGTTGGCGAGTAGGTGTCGCGCAGTCGCTGCTAAAGCAAGGTAAAAATGTCAGTATTGTAGCAAACAGTGTTGGCTACGAGACAGCGTCCGCGTTAGCGCGCGTTTTCAGAAAACACACGAATATGTCACCTAAAGCATGGTTAGATCAGCAATAGCTTAAATGAAGCGTTTGTTAGCTCAGCTTAACTTGCCCTAAAGCAAACCTTGTATTCTCAATTGTGGCAACGCTACGTGGTCAATTAAGTCATACTCGTAATAGACCCCCCTTTTAAAATATTATTTCCTAGTTTGCTGATATTATGGGACATTAATGTCAAGTATGCAGCGTTGTTCAGCAATAAAAATTAACAGCCTTTATAACGCCTAGATATATGACTAATAAAAATGGAGTTTTAATGAGACTATTAATTTTACTTTTTACCCTTACATTTGCCATATCAACGTCAGCCAATGAAGTTGATTTAAAAAAATTCGCACAAACTTACTACAAAACCATGACTGCGACTCAAGCACCTAATGCAACCATTGCTGATTTAGAAAATTATTTTGCTTTGCTGACTGATGATGTCGGACATTCACATTTACCCTGGGTAACCGACGACTCAAGGTTACCAAACGGCAAAGAAGCTATGCGTAAAGGTATGCTATTTTATCTCGGCGCACATACCGAATACAGTTCAGAGTTACTGGATGTGTTTATTTTTAATACTTCTGCTATTGCTATTCGTTATAAAAATAGTGTTAAAGGTATTCACCCAGAAAATAATCAAGCGATTGCTTATAGCCAAACAATGATGGAAGTGCTTGAAATGGAAAATGGCAAGGTTGCTGTTATTCGTAAATATCACGAATAATCCGGATGATTTTTTTGCAAGCCAGGGTCTTCAAGCAACAATATGTTGTACTACCTAACTGCAATATTTATATAAATTTTTAATAGGAGGGTTTAATGAAAAAACTACTAACGTGTTTGGTATTACTGTTATCTGGGTGTGCGTCAACTTATTTACCGGTCCCTTAAAATTATCAGGCTGAGATCTCGTATATAAGTAGCTCTGAAAAACGTCATTCAAATGGCAAGTCTGATCTGTTTTATTTAAAAAAGGTAAATGGCAAGAAAATAGCTGACACAAAAATCGCGATAAAGAATGCTACAGCCGGTCAAGGCTTTTATTTAACGACTAAGTTGGTTAAAACTGATGTTCCATCCCAACAAGCTGTTTATAGTATCATCGGTAGAACTGAGCATGCGGCACCAATTCAAGCTTTTTCTGATGAAGTCTATGAAGTTAAGGGAGATATTACTTTTAAGCCAGAAGCCAATCAAGAATATATTGTTAAGGGGGTTTTAGGAGAAAGTTATTCAGCTGTTTGGATTGAGCTAAAAGAAACAGGTAAAGTCATTGCAACAAAAATAGAAGTTAATGGTAGTAGTGCATTAGGCTTTTTTGAAAAATAAAATGACCTATATCGTGGAGTATAATTACGCAATGTAATATTAAATTAAAGCACGCCCGACCTTTACTGAACCGTTATCATTAAGCCTCCCTGTTGTAACCAGAAAACTTATACATCTAAATAAGTATTGTATATATGAATAATCATATATACAATACTTTGCATGTTTGCGTGGGTTAGTTATTCGATGAATAAAATAAAAAAACCTAAAGTGCTTTTTCTTTGTACTGGGAACTCGGCTAGATCTCAAATGGCAGAAGCCCTGCTAAAACATCAGGCGGGCGATAGTTTTGATGTTTATAGTGCGGGAACTCTGCCTGAAATGGTTGATGTGCGAGCGGTTAATGCATTAGATAAGCTTGGCTTAGATACAAAAAATTTAGTGGCTAAAAGTGTCAGTGTCTTTGCAGGGCAAGTTTTTGATTACGTTATTACGTTATGTGACAAAGCCAACAACGAGTGCCGAAGCTACCCAAACGCCGTAAAGCAATTGGCATGGGATTTCCCCGATCCGAAAGCGCGTTTAGGTAGTGAGCCTTTTTCGACAACATTACATGAAATAAACAGCCGCATAGCAATGTTTTGCTTAGTTGAAGAGCAAAATACTGAGCTAACGACTGATGTGACGGAAACCTTAGCAGATGTTCAGCCTGAACATTTAAGCCGCTTTGATGCGATCTCTTTCTATAAAACCCTGACTGATGATATTCGACTTAAAACCTTAATGTTAACTCATTATCATGGTGAGCTTTGTGTTTGTGAATTAATGGCGGCGATGAACGAAGGCAGCCAGCCAAAAGTGTCTCGTAATTTAGCGGTTTTGAAAAAAGCGCAGGTAATAACCGATAGAAAGCATGGGCAATGGGTGTTTTATCGTATTAACCCTGAACTACCACTTTGGGCTAAAGCTGTTATTGCACAAACCACAGAAAATAACATTCCTATGATCAGTAACGAACTTCAGCGTTTAGCTAGCATGCAAAATAGACCTGATCGCGCAAGTTTCTGTAAGTAAGTTTTCTATAAAGAACAAAGGATTTAATAATGGGTATTTTTGAACGTTATTTATCAGTATGGGTGGGCTTAAGTATTGTGCTTGGGGTGGTTTTAGGTTTATGGCAGCCTAATGCTTTCCAAATGATTGCAGATTTTGAAATTGCACACGTTAATATTGTTGTCGCTGTTTTTATTTGGGTGATGATTTACCCCATGATGGTTCAAATTGACTTTTCAGCGATAAAAGATGTCGGTAAAAACCCTAAAGGGCTAGTACTAACCATAGTGATAAATTGGTTGATTAAACCTTTTACCATGGCTGGCTTAGGTTGGTTGTTTTTTAACGTTATCTTTGCTGACTTAGTTGACCCAGCGTCAGCCCAAGAATATATCGCAGGGATGATTTTACTAGGCGTAGCACCGTGTACAGCGATGGTGTTTGTTTGGTCACAGCTAACTAAGGGCGATCCGAACTACACGCTAGTACAAGTATCAGTAAATGATGTAATTATGATTTTTGCGTTTGCGCCTATTACTGCATTTTTACTGGGTGTGAGTGATATTAAAGTGCCTTGGGAAACCTTGATAATTTCTGTTGTGCTTTATGTGTTACTACCACTCATTGCAGGTGTCATCACTCGAAAAGTATTGAATAAGGGGCACGGAGAGAAAGAATTAAGTTATCTTTTATCGAGATTAAAACCTTGGTCTGTAATGGGGTTATTAGGTACTGTAGTTTTATTATTTGGCTTTCAAGCAAATACCATTATATCTGAGCCGGAAACTATCGGCTTGATTGCTATCCCTTTAGTCATTCAAACATACGGCATTTTTTTTGTTGCGTACCTAGCCGCAAAATGGATGAAACTACCCCATAACATTGCGGCCCCCGCATCGTTAATCGGTACATCTAACTTTTTTGAAATGGCTGTCGCAGTAGCAATATCTCTTTTCGGACTGCACTCTGGTGCTGCGCTGGCAACTGTGGTCGGTGTGCTCGTTGAAGTGCCGGTAATGCTTTCGCTAGTTTATCTTATTAACCGAACACGATATTGGTTTAGATAAAAATATGATTTTTATCTAAACCTAATAGGAAAGACTATGCAAATACATCTTTCTAATACTTTAGCATTGGACAATGGCACTTAAATCGATCGCGTTGATTGTTATATCGCCATTTAGTACAACGTTTAACTTATATTTAAAAAATTTGAGGACAAGAGATGACAATTAAAATTGGTATTAACGGCTTTGGCCGTATGGGACGTTTATCAATGCGTGCAGCATTTGATTGGCATGATATTGAGATTGTTCATATTAACGATCCAGCAGGAAATGCTGAAACATTTGCTCACCTAATGACCTTTGATTCGGTTCATGGTCGCTGGCATCATGATGCGACTCATGAAGGTGATTCAATCATTGTTAATGGTAAAGCGATCCCTTGTACGCAAAATCTATCGACTCAAGATACCGATTGGTCGGCATGTGACGTGGTCATTGAAGCCTCAGGAAAAATCAAAACAAAAGCTTTATTACAAGCTTATTTAGATCAAGGGGTAAAACGTGTTGTCGTGACCGCGCCGGTAAAAGAAGAGGGCGTGTTAAATATTGTGATGGGCGTCAATGATGACTTATATGATAAAGCTATTTACCCGATCGTAACCGCAGCATCATGCACCACGAACTGCCTTGCACCGGTAGTGAAAGTGATTCATGAAAAAATCGGTATTAAACATGGTTCAATGACCACTATTCATAACATCACCAATACCCAAACTATCATAGATGCTCCGCACAAAGATTTACGCAGAGCACGTTCTTGTGGCACAAGTTTAATACCGACAACCACGGGCTCAGCGACAGCTATTACCCATATTTTTCCTGAACTAAAAGGCAAATTAAATGGCCACGCAATACGCGTTCCTTTAACGAATGCATCAATTACCGACTGTGTATTTGAGCTTGAGCGTGGCACGACAGTTGACGAAGTAAATCAATTGCTCAAACATGCCGCTGAAAATGAATTGAAAGATATTATGGGTTATGAAGAACGTCCATTGGTGTCGATTGATTATAAAACCGACCCTCGTTCTAGCATCATCGATGCATTATCAACGATGGTAGTGAATGAGACACAAGTAAAGCTTTATGTTTGGTATGACAATGAATGGGGTTATGCCAATAGAACCGCAGAATTAGCACGTATGGTTGGTTTGGCGGATAAAGGTTAGTTACAATCTTCTTACTTTAAAGGAATTCATTCATGGGGCTTTTATCACTTGCAGCGTTATCGCCACAGTTATCTAATCAAGTGAAACAATACTTGGTGATAACAGGTAATTATTGGGCGTTTACCTTAACAGATGGTGCACTGCGTATGCTCGTAGTGCTGTATTTTCATCAGTTAGGATACAGCCCTTTAAATATTGCCATGCTGTTTTTATTTTATGAAATATTTGGTGTTATTACGAACCTTGTTGGTGGTTGGTTAGGTGCAAAACTTGGCTTAAATAAAACCATGAATATTGGTTTAGCAATGCAGATATTCGCCCTTGGTATGTTAGCTGTGCCTGCTGAAATGCTAACGGTTATCTATGTGATGGTCGCACAGGCATTATCAGGCATCGCAAAAGATTTAAATAAAATGAGTGCTAAAAGCTCTATTAAATTATTAGTGCCTGAAGGAGCTGAAGGCAAGCTATACCAGTGGGTGGCTATTCTTACTGGATCTAAAAATGCACTAAAAGGTCTTGGATTCTTTCTGGGAGGATTACTTTTAACGTTACTTGAATTTAAAGGTGCAATCATCTTAATGGCTTCACTTTTAGCCATAGTGTGGGTATTTAGTTTAATCACTTTAAAAGAAGATTTAGGTAAAGCGAAAAACAAACCAAAATTTAAAGATATTTTTTCGAAAAGTTCATCAATCAACAGTCTTTCTGCGGCACGCATGTTTTTGTTTGGCGCACGAGATGTTTGGTTTGTCGTGGCATTACCTGTGTTTTTAGCTGTAACCTTTAACTGGAATCATTGGTGGGTGAGTGGTTTTATGGCGAGTTGGGTCATCGGCTATGGCATAGTACAATCTGTTGCGCCTTACGTCACAGGTAATATTAGCGGAAAAATCACAGGTAAAAACCAGGGTAAAGTACCAACAGGTAGAACTGCCTTTTTATGGGCAAGCTATTTAACCTTGATTCCTGGTGCCATTGCATTGGCATTGCATTTTGACTTTTATATACAAGCTTCTATCATCATCGGGCTATTATTTTTTGGTGCGGTTTTCGCCATTAATTCTTCTTTGCACAGTTACCTTATCGTCAGTTATGCAGGTAATGATGGTGTATCGCTTGACGTAGGTTTTTATTATATGGCTAATGCGATGGGAAGATTAATCGGCACCGTGCTTTCAGGTTGGGTATATCAAAGCTATGGATTAGAAGCGTGTTTATGGATATCTAGTATGTTTGTTGCTTCTGCTTGCTTGCTATCATTAAAGTTAAAATAAGCCTGATTTATTGTTGCTGATAATCGATACTAACAAAAGAAGGCATTTGCCGGCATGCATATCTGCAATTGACGTTAATTTTTTTGAATAACGTCTGATAGTGCCCACTCGATTGCCTTTTGAGCGTGAATATAGGTAGTGTCTAGTAGGGGGATTTTGGTATCTGCTTGAGCTACTAACATACCTATTTCAGTACAGCCTAAAATAACGGCTTCAGCGCCGCTAGCGGCCAATGACGCAATAATTCTTAAGTATTGGGTTTTAGAAGCGGCAGTTGAATTTCCTAAACAGAGCTCTTGATAAATGACATTATGAACAATTTTTCTATCGGCTTCATTTGGCGTTAAGACGTTTAAGCCATAATGGTCTTTTAATCTGCCCTTATAAAAGTCTTGTTCCATGGTAAAAGCCGTTCCTAATAAACCAACCGTTTTAATACCTTTATTTACCAGTACTTCAGCGGTTGCGTCAGCGATATGTAACAAAGGTATATTAATCGCTTGGGCAATTTGTGGCGCTACCTTATGCATGGTGTTTGTGCAGATAAGTAAAAAGTCAGCACCTGCAAGCTCAACCTTTTGCGCTGCGTGAGATAGCATTTCGGCCGTGCCTTGCCAATTGCCACTGTGTTGTAATTTCTCAATCGGTTCGAAGTCGACACTGTACAACGCTATTTTGGCGGAATGTAAACCTCCTAGCTTCTCTTTAACACCCGTATTAATAGCTCGATAATATCCAGAAGTGCTTTCCCAGCTCATCCCCCCCAACAGTCCTATTGTTTTCATATTACCTCTATTTCATACTTATGCTTTTAAAAGGTGAAAAATCGTTACCACTTATTTACATGACCAAACTTTTGATTTAATTTCTTTTTTGTTAATCGCCAGAGTGTAGAGTCTTGTTAGCATTGATTTCAGGCTCAGCGACTTCAGCACCTTCTAAGAGTGAATCAAATTGGTCAACACCCATGCCAGCAACAGGCTCGATTTTAACTACGGCGATTTTAGTTATATCTTCAATTCTGAAAACCATTTCACCGGTGTTCTCTCCATCGGCATAATTATAGATTAAATCATTATCGCCCCAATATTTTACATTTTCTAAGAGGATAAACCCTTTTTCTAGCTTGTTTTTACTTATACCTTGATAAGTGCTTTTAGCTATCTGGGCGTAATAGTAGTAAGGCTTGAGTTCATCAGTACCGGTTTTAACGTTAAATTGGGCAAACACCCAGATTTTTTCATCATCGATATTTGCTGTTAATGCTCGTGCTTCTTGCTCGGCACCACAGCCAAAAATGGAGGATAAAATAATAATCAAGAACAGGTATTTCAATTTATTTTCCTTTATTGTTATAAAATATTATTGCGGAGACCTTAACATGTATGCTCCTAACCAAATAAACCATATTATTTGACTTAAACCAAAAATTTCTGTCAACACGTCGGCTGGATAAACGGTTAATACACCTACAGTACCAACAAATATACCTAGATAGCTAAGTGTTTTGGGTAAGCTATGACCTTTAAATGCAGCAATACTCAGCAAGAGTACCCATAAGCCACCAACTATTTCATTACCTCCTCCAAGCCCTTCGACAATAGCGTTAATCGTTAGCCAAACTGTCATTGCTTGTTCTGGGTTTTTAATCGACAAGTTCAGTGCGGCATCTAAGCCAATATTCGCGATCATGCCACTGGCAATAATTAACACTATCCAAACGATGCCAAAAATTGAGGCTATTTGAGCAAGCACAGGCGTGTCATTTTTCAATCGCTGATAAATGGCCGGCACGAGCAAAGCTAAACCAATACCAAATATGATATACATGAATAGATTAACAATGGTTAGCGTCGTTTGATTTTCTTCTAGAAAAGCAAACTTTTGCATAATCGTCATATCAACCGGAAAGTCCCAAATCATGCCAAAAAATATAAAGGCCGCAATGTAAATAATCGCTTCAGATATTGCCGCAATCCCGCCTGTTTTTTGTAATGTACTCATGGCTTATTCCCTAATTTTTATCTTTATTAGTGATGGCCATTTTTGCCGCAATAGCTAAACCAACCCCCGTAATGAGGGAGAGCATAGCAAGGCCAAACATAGCATTATCTGTAGCCTTAAAAGCTAAAAGGTACATACTGATAGCAATAAGCAAGATACCAACTAAAGCAGAGGGCTTAGGGTGTAATGCTATCAGCCCAGGTGGCTTGGTTAATTTTACTTTAGTGTGGGCTGAAGCTTTTCTTTTATGTTTATTTGTTGGCATCAGAAATTCCTTATATCTTCTTGTGCCCTAATAATGGGGCAATTAATAGTTGCTCAACATAGCACAAACTACCACGCTAACTGTTGAGTGGATTGTAATATTTATTGCTAGGTTTATTGTTAGATTACATTACCTTGTATGTCCAACGCTACTTTTGTCGTCAAATATTGGTGTTAGTAACGTAAGAATAGTCAAGCACACCAAGAAAAAAAGCTCAGCGCTATGATCTAGGCCAACGCCTCTTTGCTTGAAAAATTTGTTGATCTCGCAACGAAGCACATCGAGATTAGCAAAAAATGATAATCAGTAAGAAGATGAATTTTGAAAAGTTAATTACCTTTTGAACTCATCGTTGGAAAAGAGTGTGATGGTGATTTTAATTATCCCCTAGGAAAAATACCTAGGTGTATTTCACATACCGAATAGGTATGATGAGGATAAAGGTAACTGCCTTAAAAATATAAAAATAATCGGGTATGCAACTATGAAACTTCCAAAAGTCGGGCCGGCATTTTTAGTGACTGCCGCATTCATCGGACCGGGTACTGTTATTACTGCGTCTATGGCCGGGGCAAACTATGGTTTGACCTTGGTATGGGCACTTTTATTTGCGATGATAGCGACCATTATTTTACAAGAAATGGCCGCGCGCTTAGGTATTATTACCCAGCAAGGTTTAGGGGAAAATATTCGTCAAGCGATATCCCAACCGTTTTGGCGAACAATAACCATATTGCTGGTAGTTAGCGCTATTGTCGTGGGGAATGGCGCTTATCAAAGTGGCAATATTTCGGGCGCGAGTTTAGGTTTAGTCAGTATTAGCGAACAATTCTCTTGGGACATTCCTTATGCAACAATTCTCTTCCCTTTGTTGATTGGTGTGGTTGCATTTATCTTACTTTACACCGGAAGTTATAAACTGATTGAACGAGCATTGGTGCTGCTCGTTGGCTTAATGAGTGTTGCGTTTTTATTGAGTTTCTTTCTCACTCAGCCCGATTGGGCTGGCCTACTATCGAGTATGTTCTCGTTTGATATACCAACAGGTGCAGGTTTAACCGTTATTGCCTTAATTGGTACAACGGTTGTCCCTTATAACTTGTTTCTACATGCGGCAACAGCGAGTAAAAAGTGGCAATCAACAGATGATTTAACCGCAGCAAGGCAAGATTTATTTTTTTCTATTCCACTGGGAGCGTTAATTTCTATTGCGATAGTATCGACCGCAGCTTCGGCGTTTTTTGGTCAGCAATTAACTCTGCGAAGTGCGGCTGATTTAGCGCCATCGCTACAGCCGCTGTTTGGTGATTGGGCAAGTATATTTATTGGCATAGGACTTTTTTCTGCTGGTATCTCTTCCGCTATTACTGCGCCCTTAGCGGCAGCTTTCGCGCTAAGTGGAATTTTAAACTTAGATAAAAGTCTTAATTCTATTAGCTTTAAACTGACGTGGCTGACGATTCTTGTTATTGGTGTTGTCGTCGCCAGTTCTGGCTACAAGGCCGTATCCATTATTTGGTTTGCTCAGGTAGCTAACGGTATATTATTACCGGTAATAAGCATTTTCCTGTTATGGATAATGAACACGAAAGTGCTGGGGGATTATCGTAATAATCTCTGGCAGAATATTGCTGGCGCTGCCGTTATCTTTATTACCTTATTATTGAGTGCTCGTAGTTTAATGTCAGCGTTTGGCTTACTTTAGTGGTTGTTTATCTTAATAAATAACTTATTGAGCTTGAATTATTAAACATAAAGGCCTGTCAGGTGTGTTGGCCTTTATGTTTTAGATGAGCTACTTATCGTTGTCAAATGCTGCTTTTAAGTTGTTGGCAAAGGCAACAAACTTTTCTTTAATCGTTTTTTTAACCGTAATATTTAGCGAGCCTAAAACCACTTTACCTTCGATGGTAATGATCGGCGCTTGTCTATTCGCCATTGACGGTGCTTTATTTTCTATACTGCTGATAATGCCATAGCTTTTACAGACAACATTAATATTTTCTGGCACGTAAATTTTATTGCTGCCAAGAATACAGTTTAATTTTATCGTGACATTTTGGTGTTGAAATACCGCATCAGTGAAGTCGAGTAGGGCTTCGCCCAAAATGTTATTTACCGTAATCGTTTTTGGTACATACCATTGGCCGCTGCGTTCAATATTACCTAAAATGCTTTGCAAATTTAGCGTGTCGTCACTATTGGGGTTGCTATAGCTTGGGGTAAACTGGTGTTCTTTATTATCGTTATATTGAGTGTCTGCTTTTAATGTTAAGTCTGCAACGAGATCGATGATTTCTTGATGACGGTCACTATTCATCGCCTGATCTAATCGACGTTCAAATGCTTCAGCTGAGATCACGCCATGGCTGTAGTTAAAAATTAGTTGATCAATGGTTTCTTCACGCACTTGCTCGATAGGGCGGTCTTCAAGAATTACTGACATAGGTCACTCCGTTGTTTATTATTTTTAATACCTGTTAGCAAAATAGTAGCAAAGATAAAGCCATAAATTTAATTCAATAAATACAAAAGCTTAATGTTATTGGATTTTTGTTTTTTGTGAAATTCGCCACAGATAGGTGAAAATAAATAAATAATAGCTACCCTTGTCAGCCAAATAACAGTTTTATCTTAACAGGGCTATGTTTTTTTACTCGATATTTAATACTTTCTTCAATGGTGTAAGGTGTTGCTCGAAATATCGCCATTGTTCAGTAGCGCTTTTATAAATGGGTTGACGTACTTGCTCAGAACTTGGCGTCTTAATATTACGTTGGGTTTTATGAAAATCAAGACATGATTTTTCAAACTCCAGGCCACAAAAATCAAGTATTCTTCGTACTTGTGTTTCTAAGTCATCAACTACATCTTCATGATTCACTGTTAATATAAAGTCTGGTAAAACGCTTTGCCAATGCGCCATTAATTTAAGATAAGCTTGGTAGTAACGACCAATGTCTTCGAGGTTGTAGCTAAAATCCTGTCCTTCAGCAAATAATTGTTTAAAGCCACTAAAGCAACAAGCCATAGGTGCGCGCCTGGCATCAATGATTTTTGCATTGGGCAGCATCAACCTAATTAAACCAATATGGAGGAAGTTGTTCGGCATTTTATCAATAAAAAATGGCGCATCTTCACGATAGACACGTGTTTCATCGATAAATTGTTGCCCAAAGCGTTGGAAGTATTCAGCTTTAATCTCGGCTAAGTTCTTCGGATACTGATTTGCTTGATTCGACGGCTTACGGCCGCGTAATCTTGATGCTAATCCCAAAACATTATGCAGCTCCATAGTGCCGTCAACTTGGCTATGTGAAGCAAGTATTTGTTCAAGTAGGGTAGAGCCCGCGCGAGGTAGTCCAACAATGAAAATTGCATCAGATGCGTTTAGCCCTAATTGTCCACGGCTTTGAAAAAGCTCAGCAGTACAAAACTTTATTTGCTCTTCAACCTGTTGTTCAATGTTATTGATATCAAAACCATTGTGAGCATGTTGTAAATCATTGCCTTGTTGGTAAGACTGAAAAGCCTGATCGTAGTCACACCTGTCTTCAAAGGCTTTACCTATGGCAAAGTGCAGCTGTACTTTGTCTGTTATTGCTAAATCTTGAGCTGCTTGTTGTACTTGCATTTGGGCAATTTCATCGTCACTAAAACGATAGGTTTTGGTATTGGCTAAACTCCAAAAAGCATCGCCGTAGCTTGGTGTCAACTGGTAGGCTTGTTGATAAGCCGCTACTGCTTTGGCGATTTCACCTTTGGCCTTTAAAGCATGCCCAAGCTGTAAATGAAAACCGGCAGTGTTGCCATCTTGGGTTATCGCTTGCTCAAACAAGGTGATCGCTTGTGCTATTTTACCTAGCCCGGTTAAAGCGTTAGCTTTGGCAACTTTAAAACTTAAATTATCGGGTTGTTCAATAAGCAGTATTTCAACTTGTTGTTCGGCCACTTTGTATTTGCCTAATCGCAGCAGTAAATTAAGGTACTGCGAGCGGGCATAAATATTTTCGGGGGCAAGTTCAAGCGCACTGGAAAGTAAAAACTCGGCATCATCATAAATTTTTAGTTCAATCCCAATTTCCGCTAATAAACACATACCTTCGATATGACGTTTGTTTTGTTGTAAAAAATGTCGGCAAATTTGCTCAGCCTTCAATAGCTTACCTTGGTGCATCAATTCGGTCACGGCGAGCAATGCCGCTGGTAAGCTTTTTAGTTTAGCTAATTGATTTGCCGCTAACTGCACTTGCTCGGGTTGATTTTGGTCACGATAAAGATGAATGAGTTCTTGCCAACTGGCAACTAAACTTGGGTTGAGTTTTATTGCTTTTTCAAAGGCAATTTTAGCCTGTTTTGGTTGTGCTAAAGCAAGATAAATGTAGCCTAACTCTTGATTTGCACGACTGTGCTTTTCATCAGCCTCGAGTAAAGCTTGAATACTTGCCAAGGCCTTTGTGTAGTCTTTAGCATAGCGCTGAGCGACACAAATTAAATACTTGAGCTCAATTTGTTGAGTTTTATCTGACGTTTGTTGCAGCTGTTGTTCGCTCAGTTTAATCGCGTCATCAAATTTTGCGTGTTGGATCAATTGTTGAATTGACTTTATTTGCAGTGCTATTGATGTAGGGGCTGTTTTTTCCAACGACTTGGCTCCGTGGGCGAGTGATGAATAAATAGGGTAGATCTTGCTACTTTAGCAAAAAAAAACCACTTGATGTCAGGAAATACTAAATCAAGTGGCTTACTGCTGTGCTATAGCTTAGCTAAATTTATTAAAGCTCGCTTTAATAAAAGTCATACGAAAATCTAATACCAACGGTACGTGGTCTATTGGTGACAACTTTTGGCGTAAACTGTTGCGTATCGATATAGAGTATTGCACTTTCGTCCATGACGTTATCGATAAATAGTTCAGCTTTCCATTCGTCGTTTGTTATCCCAAAGCTTAAGTTGGCCAAAACGTAGCTGTCTTGCACGTAACGACCACCCGCGAAGGTTTGTCCATTACTGTCTTGGTAATTCACCCCAGAATATACATCAGCTTCTTTTTCAATACTTAAGCCAGAGCCCGTACCGTAGATAAGATTAGTGGCGTCTTCTAATACATAAGCGTCCATGGTCATACTGGCTAACCTATCACCAGTGTAACTGATTGAACCGTTAATATAACCCGTCATATCCTGCGCTATATGATAAAAGTATTGTGCTTGCAAATTACCTGAAAACTTAGCAGAGTATGGCAGTTGACTACCAACCGCAGGCGCAATGCCGGCAAGCTCACTATTAATTGACGTTAGCTCAGTATCGATAAAGCTAAAGGCACCAGAGATAACTAAATTGTCAGTAGCTACCCAGGTAAAGTCACCGTCAACACCTCTGATTTCAGCATCGCCGACATTATCGGTAAAGACTAAAAAGCTGATATTAGTCGGGTCAAAACGTGAGGTTTGTAAATCAGATATTTTTGAGTAATAAGCCGTTGCATTAAACCGTAATGATTGATCAAATAACGTCGACTTAAAGCCTACCTCAACATTATCTAAACTATCTGTAGTTGAATACACGGGAATGCGAAAGCCATCAAAAGCACCTGCTTGGTTTTTAGCTAAACCACCGCCTACGCGATTGGTTACCGGTGGTCTAAAACCTTCAGAGTAAGAAGCGAAAACCATAACATCGTCATTTACTTGCCAATCAAGCGACGCTTTAATGATGGTGTCATCAACCGTTAACTTGCCATCTTTATCAAGCAAGCTGGTATCTAACTGACCGCTGGCTATTGCTGCTTGAATAGCCGCGGCTTCATCTGCACCAAAGAATGCTGTTAAGGCTTCATCGCTACCATCACCAAAGGCTTTCAACCGGCCACTAACGTCCATTGTGGTTGTTGCACCTTTAAAAGAGTCTTCTATTTCGTACCAACGTGCGCCAAAACTTGCCGTAACAGTATCGGTGAGGTCATACTCAAACTGTCCAAATAACGCTATTTGATCTATGGTGTGCGTAATATCATTGACGAAGCTAATTTCAGACGAGAAAGGCCCGCCATTACTATTAATACCGTCGGTGCCAGCAAGCGTTTTTTGTAAATTATTAAAATAAGGTAAATCAGTATTACCTAATTGAAATTGTCCGACCGTTGAAAGTTCTTGCGAGTCGTAAAATATACCCGCGGTGACACGCCAGCGATTCTCAGCTGAGGTGTTTACGCGAAATTCATGGGTAATACGCGAAGTACTGGTTTCTTCTTTATAAAATTTCGTTGGGTCAACACATTCTTGTGTTTGTGGAGTTCCGGCGTAATTACACGCATAATAAGCCGCAAATGAGCCGCCATTAGTATAGCCGGTGTAATCGATGGTTGAATTGATGTCTCTGTCGAGATAACCCCCCGTGTAAACAATATCAAGGTGCTCAAGTCGACCTTCTAATGTCCAAGTAGTTAAACCAAAGTCATCATTATTATTTTCAGGTACAAAGCGGTTGGTAGACGATTCGCCTTCAAGGTTTGGATCATAAGCAAAAACGCCTTCAGTATCGAGAGATTGCTGAGTATGCTGAACTAATAAATCCCACTCATTATTGATGATATATGATAAACCGAAACGTGCACCGGCATAGTTTGCGGTATTAAAATCATCTTCAACTAAAGCATCATTTTTTGGCGAAGTAATAGGCACATCACCTGGATTGGTTAAAGCGTCACCTGATACACGACTGATAACTTCTGCACTACCTATATAACCACCTTGACCAGGAACGTTTAAGATATTATCTATCCAACCGCCTTGGTGATCATTGTATGCGGCAACGCGAATAGCTAAATCACTTGATAAAGACAAATTAATATAAGCTTCAACAGAATTGCTCATATCGCCGCCTTTAGTTGTGCTAGTGCTGGTATCAAAACCGGCTGCAAAACCATCATGACTTGGCTTATTGGTAATTAGGCGCACTGTTCCTGATTGTGAGCTAGCACCAAACAGTGTGCCTTGTGGCCCAGGCAAAACTTCAACACGCTCTACATCGGTAGCATAAATGTCTAAATTTCGTCCTTGCATCGAGACCGGTTGCTCATCTAAATAAAACGCGACAGAAGGTTGCAGCGCTTGTACGGATGAAACCGCAATACTGGTTTGTGTGGTAGCTGCGCCACGAATGTATATTTCATTTTGTCCGGGGCCGGTGCCTTGAAAAACTACGTTGGGTAAAAACTCTACATATTCATCAAAATTTGAAACGCCAAGTTTTTCTAAGCTGTCACCAGTTAATGCCGTGACGGTAACGGGAACTTCTTGAATGGATTCTGTGCGTTTTGTAGCGGTAACTTCAATGACTTCTATTTTTGCTTTTTCTTGCTTTTTAACTTCCTCTGCGTAGAGAGAGCTTGATGCCGTAATCGCTGTTAATACCGCACAATGCAGCTTAGTGAATTTCATATTAATTATCCCTTGGCATTTTATTTGTGTTTTAATTATGTTTGAGTTGATATTATTAGAGTTGTAACTATATTGAGTCTCTGCTGCAGTTTAACAATAAATGCCATTTATTACAAAAAACTCATGTTCAAGTTATTTATCGTTTTTTTTCATGTTTACTCTGCTGTTTACAGTAAGATTAAAGAAGATATAATATCAATACAAATTAAAATCAGGGGAATGACTTGCCTATAAACGTCAAGAGCCAATTAAATCAAAAAGTATTTGTCAGTGCCTCGTCCATTATTATTGCACTGATAATTTACACTGCTGCATTGCCGGAACAAGCACAAAGCTTATTTAGCTTTATTCAGGCTGGAATAGTTGATAATGGCAGTTGGTTTTATGTTCTTACTGTCGCCTTTATTTTCTTTTTTGTTATTTTTCTAGGACTCTCTCGTTATGGTGACATTCGTTTAGGTCCCGATCATGCTACCCCTGATTACTCGATGCTGACTTGGCTTTCGATGTTGTTTGCTGCAGGTATGGGTATAGGTTTAATGTTTTTTGGTGTTGCAGAGCCCTTGATGCACTATTTATCGCCACCGACGGCTGAAACAGGTACCGTAGAAGCAGTGCAAGAAGCAATGAAGATGACATTCTTCCATTGGGGATTACATGCTTGGGCTATTTACGCAATTGTCGCGCTGGTATTAGCTTATTTTAGCTATCGCCATAATCTACCTTTAACATTGCGTTCGGCTTTATATCCTTTGATTGGCGATAGAATTTATCAATGGCCAGGGCATTTAGTGGATGTTTTTGCTGTGGTCAGTACGGTTTTCGGTGTTGCGACTTCATTGGGCTTAGGAGCGTCACAGGTTAATGCCGGCTTTGGTTATTTATTTGGTATTGATGTCTCAGTGACCAATCAAATAATTATCATGTGTGCTATCGTTGGATTAGCGGTTATATCGGTGGCGACCGGTTTAGATAAAGGTATTAAAATACTCTCTGAAACCAACATGGTGTTAGCGGTAATATTATTACTGCTGATTTTTGTTCTTGGGCCAACGGTATTCTTATTGCAAGCCTATTTACAAAATATTGGTGATTATATCGCTGATATAGTGCATAACACCTTTAATTTATTTGCTTATAAGAAGACTGATTGGATTGGTGGTTGGACAATATTTTATTGGGGCTGGTGGCTTGCTTGGGCGCCATTTGTCGGTTTGTTTATTGCCAGAATTTCTCGTGGCCGTACTATTCGAGAGTTCATCGTAGGTGTAATGCTGATACCGACGGTGTTTACTTTATTTTGGATGACCATTTTTGGTAATAGTGCCATTGATTTAGTGCACAACCAAGGTGTAGTGGAATTAGGTGAAATGGTCAGTAATGATTCATCAGTGGCGTTATTTGTATTTCTCGAAAACTTTCCATTAAGCACAGTACTATCGTTTTTTAGTGTCTTGATGATAGTGATATTCTTTGTGACTTCATGTGATTCTGGCGCTATGGTGGTTGATATGCTTTGTTCACATGGTAGTAACAATACGCCATTGTGGCAGCGAGTTTATTGGGCTGTAGGCATCGGCATTGTGGCGGCAATATTATTGTTGGCTGGAGGTCTAAACGCGCTGCAAACCATGACCATTGCCAGTGCTTTGCCTTTTGCTATCGTATTATTACTTGCCATTGTTGGATTAATTAAGGCGTTGCGAGTAGAAGCGTTTAAGCAGGAAAGTCAATTGATTGCAGCTGTTCCGCATGCCGGTAATGAAAACAATGACAGTTGGCAGATGCGATTGAAAAACATTGTCGATTATCCAAACAAGGCGAATGTGAATAAATTTATCAGCCAAACTATTGTGCCTGCCTTTGAGTCTGTTGCGCAAGAGTTAGAAAAAAATCAAATCAGTGTTGTTGTTTCACATGAAGATGGCTTGAGCTTGATTGTTGATCATGGTGAAGAACAACAGTTTGTTTATCGGGTATTAGCTCAAAAGCACTCACAGCCTGACTTTGTTATCGAAGCCGATGACGATGAGCAAAGTTATTATCGTGCAGAAGTACATTTAGAAGAAGGGGGGCAAGATTACGATATTATGGGTTGGTCAAAAACGGCAGTGATCAATAATATTATTGATCAATACCATAAACATCTGCACTTTTTACACTTGCTACGCTAACCTTTTGGAGCGTCAGTTTTAATAATACTACTGGCGCTCATCGCATTAAGTTCTAATAATGGTGCAGCATCTATTTCATTTGCGTCCATCATTTCTGATAAACGTTCCATTGAAGACAATAACTGAGATTGTTCCCACTGGGCTAAGTTAGAGAACTTATCAATAAAATGTTCTTGTAATGCTTGTGGGGCATTAAGTAATAGCGCTTTACCATTGTCGGTTAGATAAAGGCCTACTTTACGCTTGTCTTGTGTGTCACGCACTCTTGAGATCAGGTTTTTATTTTCTAACCTATCAAGAATGTTAGTCACGGTAGCAGCACTTAAATTAACACTTTTGGCTACTTGGCTTGAGTTGACGCCAGCAACTTTATCTATTTCTAGCATGATCAATAATTGCGGACTGGTTAAGCCTGAAGTTTTGCTCAGATGCTTTGAATGTAAATCTATCGCCCTGATCACCTTTCTGAGTGCAATTAATAATTCTTGATGTTTTTCCATGACAGTATGCTTTTAACGTTGAATTCCCGTAGTTTAATCAAAATTAAAAGTAGCGACTAGAAAAATAATCAAAATATCTATGATTAATCTTATGATATTGGGTTATTGTCGAATGGAATGGGGAGTTTATAAATTAAAAAAAAGCCGCTGAATCATATAATTTAACGGCTTTATAGTTTTATTACTTTATCTGGCACTGTTCATTGAAAAAATATCAGCACCCCGTAATTAAGTTAAAAACCACATTGTTTGCCTTGGTTCTTCTCTTTTAACCAGGTATGCAATGGTGCAAAGTAATCAATAATAGCGGTGGCATCCATTTGCTCGCTACCTGTTAATACCTTATATGCTTCTTGCCATGGCTTACTTGAACCCATTTCTAGCATGGTATTTAACGCTGCACCGGCATCTTTGTTGTTATATATAGAACAACGATGGATCGGATCGGTATTACCTGAAATCTCACACAAAGCACGATGGAACTCAAATTGTTGAATATGTGCTAAGAAATAACGAGAGTAGGGTACGCCACCAGGAACATGATATTTAGCACCAGGGTCAAAAGCGTTGACGTCACGATCAACAGGAGCGCTTACACCTTGATATTTCTCACGCAATTCCCACCAAGCAGTATTGTAGTTTTCTGGTGTAACTTCACCGGAGTAAACTTTCCAACGCCACTGATCAACCATTAAACCAAAAGGAATAAAGGCGATTTTCTCTAACGCCATTTTCATTAACAAACCAATGTCTTTTGACTCATCAGGAATGCTATCAATGAGACCAATTTCTTTTAAGTACTTAGGTGTAACTGATAGCGCAATGGTGTCACCGATAGCTTCGTGAAATCCGTCATTAGCACTGTTTTGATAATAAACAGGTTGGTTTTTGTACGCGCGTTGATAAAAGTTATGGCCAAGTTCGTGATGGATAACTGAAAATTCTTCGCCAGTTTTTTGGATACACATTTTAATACGAATATCATCTTTGGCATCTAAATCCCACGCTGACGCATGACATACCACATCACGATCGGCAGGTTTAGTAAATAATGAACGCTGCCAAAACGTTTCTGGTAAGGCGTCAAAACCAAGTGAAGTAAAAAAGCCTTCAGCGCCTTTTACCATTTTAATTTCATCGTAGTTGTTAGCAGCAAGTTGCTGAGTAACGTCATAACCAGGATCCGCATTTTCTGGTGCGACTAGATCATAAATGTTGCCCCAAGACTGCGCCCACATATTACCTAATAAATGCGCAGGAATGGGTTGGTCTTGTGGTACTTTGTCTTCACCGTAAGTTTCGCCTAACTCAGAGCGAACATAGCAATGTAAGTCATCATAAAGTGGCTTTACTTGTCCCCATAAACGGTCAAGCTCTTTGGCAAACTCATCAGCGGGCATATCATAATTAGAACGCCACATTGCGCCTAAATCAGGGTAGCCTAAGCCTTGTGCACCTTCGTTACCAAGCTCTGCCTGACGAATGTATAAAGGTTTCATATCTGGGCTGATAGTTCTCCAGCCTTTCCACATTTCTAATAATTCATCGTAGTCACGTGATGTCGCCATTTTAGCCGTCATCTTACCTAAGCTTAATGTCTCGCCAGCTTTAGTGGTGTAAGTGCCTTTGCCATACATGCTATTTAATTCAGCGCCAATGTTGGCTAATTCTGCTGATTTAGCAGAATCTTGTGGTGCTGGCATAACCAAACTTTGCTTTAAAATATTGAGTTTTCGGCGTTGGTCTTCACTAACGTTAACATTATCAAATTTAGCGGCTGCCATGGCGAATCGAACGCCCGCTTCCGTTGATTTTTGATCGGCCGCGGCCGCGAGAGCAGAAGTATCTTCAGTAATGAAGTTTGAATTTATCCAAGCGGCACGACTTCCCTCAAGGTTTAATTGCACCATTTCTTTTGCGGTATCGGCTAAGAACTTCTCTGCGTCTTGAGCTGTTAATGCTTGGCTTGTTACGCTTGCAGGTGTAACGTCATTTTTTGTCGTGTTATCACCAGTGCAAGCACTTAGACTTGCGGCAACTAAAATAGCTACTGTGGTTAATTTAAATGTTGATTTCATAAATATCCGTTATTGTTTTTGTTAGCGCTAAATTTGCGCCTTTTGTTAACGTAATAGAAGGTCATGGCTAGTTTAGATTGAGATGACGATATTGGCAACAACATTGGCTTTTGTTGCTTTTATTTCAACGCAATTGACAAATTTTGGGCAAAAAAAAGCTCAGCGAAAGGGATGCTGAGCCATTATATAAAATATACTAGGGAAAGTATGAAGTTCGCGTTTCAAAAGCATGCTCTTGAACCACGCAAATATAATATCGCTGATGGCTGTTTTTAACTGTCATGATTCTGTAACAGTTTGTACTCAACTATCGATTATTGCTTTTAAATTTTCTCTGGTGAATTTTGGGCAAAAAAAAGCTCAAGCAAAATGTTGAGCTAAAAAATATACTAAGGAGAGTATAATAAATTCACTATTCAAACATCAGCTGTTTAAAAGATGGGTTAATAATAATGATTTGTGGTGTTTTTTACTGTCTGTATACAGTAGCATTTTTTAATCTAGCTAGGGGAGTAGGGGGTTTCCTTGCTTTTGCTGGTTTAGCGGCTTAATCCTTGTTGCGTTATTTTAAACGCTTGTTTAAACTGCTTGTATTAATTTATTTCTTAAACTAGAACTACGGCGTTATTTACCTATGAGTACGAAGAATAAAATATTAGATGCAGCAGAAAATTTGTTTGCAGATAAAGGTTTTAATGGCACGTCTTTACGTGAAATAACCAGTCAGGCAGAAGTAAACTTAGCGGCAGTTAATTATCATTTTGGCTCGAAGAAAGAGTTGATCAAGGCGGTTATGTCCCGTTACATGAATGAATTATCGCCACGTTTGGAAGTTGCTCTAACACAGGTATGTGCCACAGATGCGCCAAGTTTAATTGATGTGTTCTCTGCTTTTATTGATCCGTTATTATCATTAAATGAATTTAAAGATAACGGTACTAGTAATTTCTTGCAGCTTTTAGGCCGAGGTTATACCGATAGTCAAGGTTTCTTGCGTTGGTTTTTAACCACGCAATATCCAGGTGTTATTGATAATTTTATCTTAGCAGTACAGAAAGCTTACCCTGAATTAGGTGCTGAAGAAATGTTTTGGCGTTTGCACTTCACCATGGGCACTGTAGTTTTTACTATGTCTTCGAGTGACGCACTCATTGATATCGCAAAAAGTGATTTCGATCGAGATTTACAAATATCAGATGTGATACGCAACGTGATCCCTTATGTTGCCGCCGGTGTTGGCGCACCTATGCCAAAATTTTAACGCTAGATAGATGATGACTAGGTCGATATTTAGCTTTTTTGCGACTAAGAGTCTTTGTTTATGCAGGGGATTTAGGTAGAGTAGCAACATCTTAATATACTAAAGTGTTGCTATGGGTCCAGTCATGCTTGATGTGCAAGGCACATCATTGTCTCAAGAAGATAAAGAAATAATTCAACACCCGCTAGTGGGGGGATTAATTCTTTTTACGAGAAATTACCAATCAGTCGAACAAATCACGCAATTATGTCAGCAGATCCGAATCGCGGCGAATAAGCCTATGCTACTAGCTGTCGATCATGAAGGAGGACGTGTACAACGCTTTCGTGATGGGTTTTCATTGATCCCTGCAATGGGAAAAATATGGCAAATGGCAGAACAGAATTTAAGCCTAGCAAAAGAACTTGCCAAACAATGTGCGATATTAATGGCGTCGGAAGTACGTGCGGTAGGCATTGATATTAGCTTTGCGCCAGTGTTAGATATTAATAATATTAGTGATGTTATTGGTGATCGTGCTTTTCATCAAGAGCCTAGCCATGTCAGTGAGTTAGCCGAAGCTTTTATTAGTGGCTTACATCATGTTGGCATGAAAGCGACTGGTAAGCACTTTCCAGGGCACGGCAGTGTCAAAGCCGACTCGCATATTGATCTTCCGATTGATATACGCTCTGAAAGTGAAATATTTAAACAAGATTTATTGCCTTTTAAACAACTTATCGACAAACGAAAAGTTGATGCCTTGATGCCTGCGCATATCATTTTCCCTGAAGTTGATCGCCAAGCAGTGGGCTTTTCTCGCTATTGGCTGCAAACTATTCTGCGTGAACAGTTAGCTTTTGACGGTGTTATTTTTAGTGATGATTTGTCGATGCAGGGCGCTGCTAGTGTTGGTGGCTATATTGAACGTGCTGAAGCTGCACAAAGTGCGGGCTGTGATATGTTATTACTGTGTAATAATCGTCAGGGCTGTGTTGAAGTATTAGATGGTGCCAATATTGTTAACTCGGTAAAAAGTGCCACACGACTTGAAAAGTTGTTAAAACAACCTAACACGGGTGAAAACTGGTCAGCACTTACTACCAATTATAATTGGCAAAAAGCCAGTGAATTTGTTAATCGCTATCGTTAATGCTTATCATCTACCATGCTCAGTTCAAATTAAAAAATAGCAAATCATAATAATAAAAAATATTGGATCAACTGATGAAATTATCAAAACAACTCTTTATTCCGTTGGCGCCTGTTTTAGCGGTAATGTTTTATTTTTTTCTACAAGCTGTAGGCATGGAAAGCAAAGCATCTATCGCTGCAGCGATTACATTATTGACTGTTATTTGGTGGGTAACTGAAGCGCTGCCTATTCCAGCAACGTCATTAGTGCCTTTTGCCCTGTTACCGCTTTTTGGTATTGTCGACCATAAAACGGTGGCGTCGTCGTTAGGTAGTCATGTGATTCTACTACTCATGGGGGCATTTATGTTGTCAAAAGCCATCGAGAAAAGTGGCGCGCATGAACGTTTAGCCGTTTATATGGTGAGGTTGGTGGGCGTAACAAGTGGCAGGCGCATGGTATTTGGCTTTATGTTAGCGAGCGCATTTTTAAGTATGTGGATATCTAACACGGCGACTACCTTGATTATGCTGCCGATCGCATTAGCTATTTTAAAACATATTGACAATAAAAACCTTAAAGTCGCCTTGATTCTAGGCATTGCCTATGCAGCAAGTGTGGGTGGTGTTGGCACACCAATTGGTACACCGCCTAACGTAATCTTTATGGGAATTTATGAAGAGCAAACAGGCGTTGAATTTGGCTTTTTAGCGTGGATGAAGATTGGTATTCCAATTGTGGTACTCGCTATTCCAATTATCGCCTTTTGGCTTACGCGAAATGTTAAGCTTGAGCAAGAAGTGCACTTGCCTACCTTAGGTCAATGGCGTTCTGAGGAAAAAAGAACTTTGTGGGTGTTTGGTTTAACCGCATTGGCATGGATCACCCGTCAAGAGCCTTTTGGTGGTTGGAGTGGTGTTTTAAACATAGAAATAGCTGGTGATAGTACCGTTGCCTTATTTGCTGTAGTGTTAATGTTTATTGTTCCTAATGGCAAAGGCTCGCGTTTATTGGATTGGGAGAGTGCTAAAACTATTCCTTGGGGAATGTTGTTGCTCTTTGCTGGAGGTATAGCCTTGGCTAAAGGTTTTGTTGCTTCTGGTTTAAGCGGCCTATTAGGCGAATGGTTAGCGTCATTTTCTAACCTACCTTTGGTGATTATGATTGTTACGATATGTTTAGTGGTGACCTATTTAACCGAAATAACCAGTAACACAGCAACCGCAACATTGTTAATGCCTATTTTGGCCGCAGCCGCTATTGCGTCAGGCTATGATCCAAAAGTTTTAATGGTACCGGCGGCAATATGTGCCAGCTGTGCTTTTATGTTACCCGTGGCGACAGCCCCTAATGCTATTGCATACGGTACCGGTGAAATCGAAATTAAAGACATGGTGAGAGAAGGAGCGGTACTGAGCTTTATTATTGCCTGCTTAGTCGGCATTGTTTGTTACTTAGTGTTGATATAGCCCCAGAGAGCGGCTTAGTTTACTTGTGAATTCGACGGTAAAGTGCTGCTATTAGGCGCTGATATTAAATAATAATAGTTAACCTGAACTCTGGATAAGCTATGTCCGTCAATGCCACGATTTTTGCTCGTATC
>OJDR01000051.1_pt1 | contig 53572 bp, 46 predicted proteins | sample 1593081 | NCBI WGS metagenome assembly OJDR01 (sample SAMN05416873, study PRJEB24817) | seawater metagenome | isolation source: Sea water | place: Canada:Atlantic | collected 2013-11
GTAAGTATTACGCACCATGAATTCTTTCAAAATATCATTTTGAATGGTGCCTGAGAGTTTATCTTGCGATACGCCTTGCTCTTCTGCAGCCACAATGTAATTGGCTAAAATTGGCAGTACAGCGCCGTTCATGGTCATGGAAACCGATACTTTATCCAATGGAATTTCATTGAACAAAATTTTCATGTCTTCTACTGAGTCGATGGCCACCCCTGCTTTACCCACGTCGCCTGTAACACGTTCATGGTCAGAATCGTAACCACGGTGAGTGGCTAAATCGAATGCCACTGACACCCCTTGGGCACCGGCTTTTAGGTTTTTACGATAAAAAGCATTGGATTCTTCAGCGGTACTAAAACCTGCGTATTGGCGAATGGTCCATGGGCGACCGGCATACATGGTGGCCTGTGGGCCACGCACGTAAGGGGCCATGCCAGGCATGGTATTGGTAAACTCTAAATCTTTTACATCTTCTTGGGTGTATAACACTTTTATGGGCACGCCTTCAGGGGTGTGCCATTCCATCTCTTCCGGGGTTAAGCCCTTCATTTGTTTGGTGGCCAGAGCTTGCCATTCTTCCAACGTGTATTTTTGATCCGACATATTAATGCTCCCCCATAGGCTGATTAAGTTCGATTAACACACCATCGCATGATTTAGGGTGAATAAAAATCACCTTAGAGTTGTGAGCCCCCAGTGTCGGGGCGTCGGATAAAAACTGGTAACCCTTTTCTTTTAAGCGGGCCACATCTTCTTCAATGTTGTCACTGCGAAAGCATAGGTGATGCAGGCCCGGCCCTTTTTTCTCAAGGTAACCTTTAATGGGCCCTTCATCGTTTAATGGATGCACAAGCTCAATGCTGGTTTCAGGTAGAGGAAAAAATGCTGTGCTGGTTTTGGCTGCCACCACGTCTTCTTGACCTTTAAAGGTTAGACCAAAATCATCCATAAAACGCTTTATGGATTTTTCTAAATCAGGTACTGCTATGGCGATGTGATCGAGTGCAACTATCATTTTTTTACCTTCAAATCTTTTTGGTTCATTCTTAGTTTGCTTGTAGGGTGTATTCGCACCGAAAGGTGTGTAACACGTTAGCTGTAGGGCGCTTATTGTTGTTTTGCATAAAACTGCCCCCTACTCATTTTAAATTACAAACAGGCTAAAAAAGATTGAGTTTGTTTCTCACGACGAGCCTTAATGTCTTCTGCTGACTCCTCAACCACAATTTCATCTGGAATGATTTTAAATAAAGGCTGGCCTTTTTTAATGATCTCTCCATCGCTTTCTATTATGACGTGAGAGATAGTACCACTGAAAGGTGCGTAGATTTTGTTGAACATTTTCATTACTTCAACAATGTACAGAGGCTCACCGGCATTAAAGTGACTGCCTTCTTCCACAAACGCGGGCATGCCCGGTGCTTCACAGCTATAAAACATACCGCCAGAGGCCGCCAGTATTTCATCGCTTTTTGCCACTGGTGGTGGCACTAATACTTTGGCCATTTGTTTTTGCAATGCTTCTTGAGTGAGCTTCTCTGGTATTTCGATGCTAAGATCGTCGTTCACTTTTAAATCAAAGAAACCCGTGGTGTGTGCAAGGTGAGGCAAGATGGCTAATATTTCACAACCGGCTTGGAAACCTGCGTGAGCTGCTTGAACCTGAGCCCATTGAGCAGTGTCTATACCGGCCGGTGCTTTACCTGCTAATGCTTTTTGGGCCACTTCAAAGTTATCGGTTGCCAGTTTTTCTTTAAGGGCATCGTAGAATGCAACTGCTTCCATCAATACTTCATTGTCATGATCCCAAATCATATGGGCAGCGGGTTTGCTTTCGCAATAATCCATATTTAGAAAATGATAAGTGTCGGCCAATATGCGAACAGGGTTGGCTTTAAATACGACCTTGCCATTTTCAAGGGCAAAATTGTTCTGATTGATGGAGAGCCAACCGGCTAACATATGAGGCTCATTTAGCAAAATAGCTAAAGGACGTGTTAACAAAATATGTTTGCGTGCAAAAATCGCTTGCAGAGCTTGCTGGTTTTCTTTTCCTGAATCAGAAATGCTGGCAATGGCATTGTGACAAATCTGCTGATAAGCAAAACTTAAGTCTAAATCGTTGGCGGCTTGTTTTAATAAGCCCACTGACGTTAGGTAAGGCACGATAAAGTTTGTGCTGGGGCGAGCATTAATATTATTGCCCAAGAACCAATTAACCAACCCATAATGGAACTGAAGATTGGTGGCTAAGTCTTTGCCTTGCAGTTCAGTAACACGTAACACCTCAGCCATGCGCTCATAAGTATTTGTACGATCATTGCCAATGGTTAATAGTAAGGCAATATTACTATCGTATGCACCCGCAAGGTGATACTTCATGAATACACCGGTATCTGGGTTGTGCAAGCTGATACCTTGGTCGTCTCGAATTTCACCATCAATTGGGTTTGACCAATTTTCTATAATGCCGCCTGCATGGGGCTGCAGTGCTTGGTTGGTGGCATTCATGCGCGCTTCAACAGAGGCCTTGCTGCGCAAAATGCGTTGCGGCTTTGGTAGGCGTGGCCCATGTGCCGCTAGCAGCATCATGGTTTCCACCAGTGATTCGACAATGAAAGATTCATCTGGTTTTTCTGGGTTAATAAACTGCAATTTATAACAAAGTTCGGTGACCCGATGCTCCACTTGAATACGGGTGTTCATTTCCATGAAGTAATGAGATTCACCGTCAACGATGCACTCAAAGGTGCCTAATGAATCAAGTTTAACCGCTTCACCAAAAACAGCCCCTTCATGTTCCATACGAATGAGAATGTCTAAATCTTTTTTAAGCTGGTCAGCCTCGGCGGTTTTATTGGCTTTAACGGCAGTTTGAATGGCTTCGTTTAATTCTTCTTCTGTTACCGACACTTCTAAAAGTTTTTGTTCGTGCATTTGCAAAGAACAATCACGGCCACCCATGGTCATGCACCATTGCCCGTTACCAATCACTTGGATTTCTTGGTGACGGGTGGTGTCGATGTTCATTTCAATTAGTACGTTTTTATTATCCCCTACGCCATTGGTTTTAAGTTCAATCAAACACTCTAAAACCAAAGAGGGCACACAAGCAGCGGCTTTTTCAACTTTATCTTTAAGAGTGGCACCTTCATAAGAGTTGGCCGATTGTAAAATTCGCTGACCTTTGCCACCACCACCAGCAATGGCTTTTAAACGAAAGCGATTGTTGGGCTTTTCGCTCAGCATACGCTTGGCTTCTTTTTGTAAGGCCAAGCCAATATCGGCTGCATCAATTATATCGATACCGGCTGAATAAGATGCGGCCAGTAACGCTAATGCTTTTTCTTCATCGTCTTTGCAAACTGAAAAATCAACTTTGAGTTTATGATCCTTAGCGCATTTTTCTAAGTCTTTACCATATTTAGCAAACAAGGCTTGGCTCGTAGCGTTATTAACACCCGGTGTCACCGATACTCCGGTTTCAAGGGCAGTGCGTTTCGCTTGGTCTTTCATGCCGGCCGAGCGCTGTGTGTAAGAGCATGGGCCCATAAAGTTAAGCCCAGCACTCTCCATGGCTTCAACCATTTCAGCATCTTCAGACATAAAACCGTAACCTGCAAAAATAGCGTTGTAACCATTGGTGTGGGCAGTATTAATAATTTGCTGAATTCGCTGGGCTCGTTCGGTTTTATCGCTACCAGAATAATCGGGCACCCGATGAATGCGCGAAGGGTCGGTTAATTTACGTAATTCAGGAGCCAATGCATTTTGATACGTGATGGAATCTTTTTCAGATAAAAGAATGCCGTAATGATGGATGCCCATTTCATCAAAGACATCCATGGCTTCTTTACGAATGGGGCCACGGCAAATAATTAACGGGCGCATGTGAGTACAATCAAATGATTGAACCCATGGGCTATTTGAATTCCCAAGTTTACGATCGGTGTGGATCAAAGGGTTGGCTAAATAGTTTTCGTTAGACATATTCTTTTAGCGAGCTTACTCGCTCCTGCAAATTTTTGTTTTGAGAAAACAAACCACGTCTCTCGATGTATAATTATAATTCTATTTTTTGTAGGAGGCCGCTTGCGGGCGATTAAATTAGTGTCGCTCGCAAGCGCCCTCTCACAGGTAAGCTAGACCAATTTAGAAAAACTCTCTCTGCACGCTGTTTAATGGTTCTGGCGTGTAATGTTTTAGGTGAAACTCCATATGCTCACCAAGCACTTTACGTAAATCACTGGGCATAACAATTTGTGAAATACTGCCCAAACTTAGCGCTTCATTTGGATTCATTAATTCTTCTTCATATTGCTTAGCCAATAAAGCTTCTTGTTCGATTCCCCATTGGGCAGGCTTTGTTTTGGCTTTAACCTCACCGCGAATGGCGCGTAATTCTTTTTTGTAAACAAATTCAATACCGGCAGGCCCCATAACCGCCGCGCGAGTTGAAGGCAATGCAATCACCAAATCGGCACCAGTAGGGTAGTTGTTGTAAGAGGCGTAAGCACCACCGTAGGCATTACGCAAAATGAGTAAAAAGCGGGGTGTGCGTAAATCTACGATGGCATCTAGCATAGCGCGCCCAGCCTGTACGATGCCGGCGGCTTCTTGATCTTTACCTGGACGAAAGCCCGTGGTGTCTTCCATGAATATAACGGGAATATTGTAAAGGTTACAAAATCGAATGAATCGTGCATTTTTATAGGCGGCATCAATATCAATTTGCCCAGAGCCGACGGCCGAGTTATTGGCCACAAAGCCAATGACATTACCGCCCATGCGCCCTAACGCCACAATGGTATTGCGAGCACGGTCTGGTTGTACTTCTAAAAAGTCACCGTGATCACACAGCTGCTGAATAATAATGCTAACGTCAACGGGGGTATTAAAACCGCTTGGGCTGTTAAAGGCTTTTTTCAGAAGAATATCAATGTCCCATGTTTTACGATCGATGGGGTCGGAAGTTTCTTGCACCGGTGCCAGTTGGCTGTTGTTATCTGGAATGTAGTTTAAAAGCTCTTTCACTTTTTTAAGGGCGGCCACTTCATCTTCTACCACAAAGTCGGTGACACCCGATTGGCTATGAACTTTTGGTCCCCCTAACTCATCTGCCGTGACGTCTTCACCTAGTACCGATTTCACAACCCCAGGGCCTGTTAAGCCGAAAAAAGTATCGTTTGGTTGAATTAGAAAACTGCCTTGTCGTGGCAGGTACGAGCCGCCACCTGCGTTAAATCCAAACATGCACATAATAGATGGCACCACACCGCTGATTTTACGCAATGCGGTAAAGGCTTCGGCGTAACCGTCTAAGCCACCTACACCGGCAGGCACATAAGCTCCGGCTGAATCATTCATGCCCACCAGCGGAATGCGACGTTTACCGGCCAGCTCAAAAAGGCGGGCTAATTTTTTACCATTGGTGGCGTCCATGGAACCGGCACGAACTGTAAAGTCATGACCATAAAGCGCCACGTCACGTCCGTTAATTTTGACAACGGCGGTGACTAAACCCGCCCCATCGAGATTTTTACCCCAATTTTGAAACAGTACTTTTGGGTCTTCATCGGTTAATACCGAGATACGCTCCCAAATGGTCATGCGGTTTTTGCCGTGTTGGCGGGTAATTGAGGTGACGCCTGCTGCCGTTTTAGGGCGTTGAATTAAGTCATAGCCTTTTTTAAGGCTTTCCTCATACAGTCCTGGCTCATAAGAGGCTTGTCCGGGAACACTGAACTCTACTTCTTGAGCTTGATTGAAAGGGTTTTTCAACGACGCGGGTGTTGTATTGGCTTTTGTCATGGTGGTCACAGTACTCTATGAGCGTTTTAGCGGTTAACTATAAGCCTTAAAATACTCTCTTTGGTATACAAGAGAGGCTTTAAAACCGCATTAATGTCATTTAACGACTAGGTATTAGATATAAAAAGTGTGATGGATCATATAAGGGAATGTCTAGTATGTGAATAGCCTTTAATGCCGATGAAATTGGCAGATAGTACCGTCAGCCCTTTGTATATAAGGGATAGTTACACTTATTAGAGTAAATGCGTTACAAAAAAAGTAAAGTATACTAGACATAATCGCTCATACTGGTCACAGGATTGCCTGCCTAAATAGACATAAACGCTTGTTTTGGGATGCCCGCCCACCATGGGGAAGCGATAAAACGCAATATGGGTGTTCTGTCCCGTTTGGTTAAAAGGTATACTGCGAACTTGAATTTACAATAGGTTTGAACATGCAAAAACTCTTGGTACTCACCACTGGCGGCACCATTGATAAAGTGTATTTTGATGCGCTTAGCCAGTTTGAAGTAGGTGATCCTGTGGCTCACGACATACTTATGTCTATGAATGTGGCTTTTGAATTTGAAGTGCAGGAAATTTGCAGGAAAGACAGTTTAGAAATTACCGAGCAAGATCGTCAGTCTTTACGGGATGTCATTGAAGCAAGCGATGCGAATTATATTTTAATTACCCATGGTACCGACACCATGGTGGATACCGCACAATTTATTGGCGAACAAACTGAAAAACGTATTGTGTTAACGGGTGCTATGCAGCCAGCAGCGTTTAAAGATACTGATGCGGTATTCAATATTGGCTCGGCCATTGGTGCGTTATCTATTGCGCTTCCAGGTGTGTATATCGCCATGAGCGGTAAAGTGTATCCGGCGGGTGATGTATTTAAAAACTATGATTCAAAACGCTTTGAAACTTCAGAGCGGGTTCAATGATTAAACACCTATTGATGTAGCGTGAGTCTTTCAATGCTGGAATGCAGTTTATCCAGCATTAATGTAGCTTTAAAGTTACGAGTCCTGTTTTAACATTATTGGTGATAAGCCTACGAAGACTCCATTCCACTTCCAGCCCTAATATCCCCTTAATTATTTACCAAATCTTTCAATTTTAAAAATAGCCGTCCTAGCGTGTAAAAAAACAATAATTCTCATTATGTTTTTGCTAGTATGCGCGGCAAACATTTATAGGGAAATTTACGTATATGATCTCTCCTGCCAAAATACTGGCTTTATCTTCTAGTCTTCTCTTGCTTACCGCCTGTGGAAGCGATGGTGAAGATGCTGACTCTGTTGAAAAGGGTCAAACTTATCAGTCCGTCATCCGCACCTCTGATGTGACCAATGAAGCATGTCTAAATGGCGGCTTAGAGGTTGAATTTGGTGTGGATATGAATGCCAATGGCCAGCTTGAAGAACAAGAAGTGTACCAAGCTAGGTCCCACTCAATTTGCCATGGTTCAGAAAATCGTAATGCCATTGCCGAAATAGTAAATACAGCCGATGGTGAATGTGAGTTCGGCGGTAAAAAAATTAATGCGGGAATTGATGAAAATAACAATGCACTTTTAAATGCTGAAGAAAGCAGTTACACCGAGAGCATTTGTAATATATATAGCACATCCATTCGCTCTTTAGTTGAAATGAATGACGAGGCAGTTGGGTTAAATTGTGCTGCGGGAGGGGTGGTTATTCATACGGGTCAAGACTTGAATAATAATGGTGACCTAGAGAGTAGCGAAGTTTCAGAAACCCAGTATGTTTGCAACGGTGCTAATGATGGTGAGTGGTTAGATCTCACTAACCTGCTTATCGATACCGTGCAAGAAGTACCAGGGGATAATTGCTTACATGGCGGTGACAAGCACTATATTGGTATAGACCTTGATTCTAATGGGGCTCTGGAGCCTGAGGAAATAAGTAATCACTCTTATACCTGTAACCCTAATGACGCCCCTAGGGTGAATTTTTCCAGTGATGGCGAGGTGATTTCAGGGGCACCCTACTCTGTTTTAGTAACTGGGTATGATGATAACAATGACTTGGTAAATTTAACGCTACCACAATTTCCAGATTGGTTAACGCAAACCCGTATTTCGAGTGATCGAATATTGTTGTCAGGCACTGCACCAGAACTAGATGATTTAAGCTATTCAATTCAGGCTGTGGCCAGTGACACTTCTTTAGAAACCACAAAAGAAATGCAATTAAATCTACATGATGGTTCATTATTGTATGTTCAAAATACAAGCGTATTAGAAGGAGATGCCGATGTTAAAAGTGTTGATGTAAAGGTGTTGTTGAGTCAGCCTTTATCTAGCTCTATACAAGTTAACTATCAAGTATATTCATCTCATGGCAGCTCAAACAGTTCGCTTTCCAATAGCCGTTATGGCCAGTTGAGTTTTTTGCCAGGGGAAATAGAAAAGTCCATTACAGTAGAAATTGAAGGAGATGATGCATTTGAGCTAGATGAAAGTATCCGTGTTTCTTTGGGAAGTGTTAACTATTCAGGGAGTGAGTTTTTTAAAGTTGAGGAATATGGCCAACTGCTGATTAAAAATGATGATGAATTAACGCTGTATGCAGAGCAGTTAAATACAATTTCTTTTTATGGTGCTTCCCAAGGCTCGCTTGATTTTCAGGGTGCACCTGAGTGGTTCATTCCTTTAGAAGACCGTCCATACCTTTACTCTGCTACTCCAAGTTCAAATTTAGTGGGTGAAAATGGCAGTTTTAATTTAAAGTTTTACGGCAATAAAATTTTAAACAGCCAATTAATTCAATATTCAGTGGTGGAGGGGGATCGTGATTTTGACGGTACCGCCAACTCATTAGATTTATTTCCAGATAATGCGCTTGGATATTCAGACAGCGATGCTGATGGCATCGCCGATGAGTGGGAAATTAAAGTTTTTGCAAGTTTAATTCTGGCCAATTTCACTTCCGACTTTGATGGTAATGGTCTGACAGACCGCTATGCATTTGAAACTAATACGCCTGCATCTGATTTAAGTTTTAGTTTTGAAGATGCCCAGTTGCCTTCTGGTTGGGTAAACAGTGGAGACGTTGATTGGATTGTGACGCAAGATGAAAGTGCTCACGGCAGCTACGCTTTAGCGGTAGCGCGCCCCCTGAAAAACGGCGAAAAAGCCAAGTTAACCTTTAGTATTCATTCGCAAAATGGGCGCTGGGAATATAGAAGTAAATATAATGTTGCCAATAGCTCTGGGTTCTCTACAAAGATTTATATGGACGATAATCCCCGTTCAATTTATACATCGGCAAATAACTGGAATGAAGGTTCAATAGAAGTATCAGCGGGCCGCCATACGGTATCCATTGAATTTAGCAGCAACCAGTCACCTAGTGTGAATGAAGTGTCGCCTATTGTTTACTTTGATCAATTTACGGGGTTATTGGGAGTGGTACCCGGCGATAGAGATGGTGATGGCGTTGCCAATGGGGGCGATTTATTTCCAGATTATTCCTATGCTTGGAGCGATACCGATGAAGATGGTTTAGGTGATGAGTGGGAGAAGGCTTATTATCGTTCCAACCTAAATCGTTTTTATGCCGAAGGGGATTATGACAATGATGGTTTAAGCGATCTTCAAGAGTTTCATCTAGGCACTAAGCCTTCATCAAGCCATACCGATTCCGATAACGTTAATGATGGCAATGATAAATACCCAACGGATAGTCGTTACTGGAGTGATACAGATAACGACGGACTACCGGATCAATGGGAGCTTGAGTTTTTTGCTTCCATTAATTTAACCGACGGCAGCCAAGACAGTGATGGCGATAGCATTTCTGATTTACAAGAGTTTTTACTTGTTACTATGCCGGCAATTGATACCGATGGTGATGGCGTTGCGGACACGTTAGATGCGTTTGCAGAAGACGTTCGCTATTCCAAGGATACTGATAACGATGGTATTGCTGATGAGTGGGAAGATTTTTATGGCAGGCAGTATTACTACACGGCAGTGGGTGATCGTGATAAAGATGGCCGAACCGATTTAAATGAATTTTTAGATGGGACCAATCCAAATGAGGAAGATGTACGTGCAGTACCTGATTTCTTGGTATTGCAAAAAGGCCAATCAATAACCTTTAACCCGTTAGACAATGACACCACGGGTTATGATTCTATTTCCATTACTCAATTGAGTGTGCCTACAAGTGGCAACTTGGTGGATAACCAAAATGGAACCTATACCTTTACCGCCGCCAATGACTTTCTGGGGTGGCAGCGCCTAACTTATTTAAGTAATGATGGTCATGGTACCGACCTAGGTGAAATTTATATTCATGTGCAAATAAATGAAGCTCCAAGGGTTGAGCAACTAGTCATGGCAAATGGAGGAAGCCATTCTCTTGCATTACTTGATGATGGCCTTGTCTATGGGTGGGGCAACAATGACTCTGGTCAGTTAGGTCATAATGAACATCCGAAGCAGTATATGCCCATGCGGGTAACAGGTATAAATGATGTTAAAAGCCTAGCAGTCACTAGGGGAAGCTCTTTTACATTAACCAATAGTGGCGAAGTTTGGTATTTGGGTGGACGTCTTGATTCCCCTGAAAAGTTAACCAATACCGGAACGATTATTGATATGGCCACTATTGGATACAATATATATTTATTAAAAAGTGATGGCTCAATTGTTAAAAGCTACGCTTATAATAAGCCCACCAGCTTTACAGCAGTCAGTGGCTTAAGCAATATAACTGCAATCACTGCTGGCTCTGATCATTTATTGGCATTAGATACATCCAAATTTGTTTGGGCACTGGGCCGTAACGGCTCAGGCCAATTGGGGTATGGCAGTGAAACTTGGTCTTCTGATACACCTGTTAAAGTCAGTAAAATTTCAAATATTGCTATTATCGAAGCAGGTGGCAATCAAAGTTTTGCAATCACTGCCGAGGGCAAATTATATGCTTGGGGTGCAAATAACTCTGGTCAATTGGGTGATGGCACCACTATTAATCGCAATGTCCCGGTAAGTGTTAATACTACTGAGACTATAGTTAAAGTCTCGGCGGGTAACAGCCACAGCCTATTTTTAACCAATGAAGGTAAGTTGTATGGCATGGGAAGAAATTACTCTGGTGAGCTAGCACAATTAACCACCAACAGTTTTATAGACCCCATAATCGTCACCAATAGAATTGTCATCGAAATGGTCGCGGGCAGTAGCCGTTCTATCGTTAGCGTAAATGATGGCAGCAGTTTTGGCATGGGCAGTAATAGCGATGGCGCTCTAGGGGATGGAACGAGTATCAGCAGTAGGCAACCTTCCCAGCTTAAGTGGATATTTAATGGCGCGCTATCAGGGCAAATTTTTGAAGGGTTTGAATGGGGTGAAATTCCACCTTACTGGTTTAACCAGAGCGGCATGTGGCAGCTAGAAGAATCAGAGGTGAATACCGGTAATTATGCGATTGGTGTTAAGGGTGTATTAACTGATAGTGAGGAGGCCTCTTTGAGTGCTGAATTTTTAACCGGAGCGGGAGATATTAGCTTTAGTGTTAAAACCAGCAGCGAAGAATATGATTATTTAACCTTTTATATTGACGGGATTGAGCAGGCTAGCTACAGCGGCATAGCCGATTGGACGGGCTCTGCTGCATTTACCGTTGAAGCGGGCTTGCATAAGCTAGAGTGGATTTACGCGAAGGACGGAGGAACATCAGAAGGTTTAGATACGGTATGGTTGGATGATATTCAGATCCCTATTGATAGCGATGCTGATGGAATTATCGATACTGCTGATTTAACGCCCCATGGTTCTGCGCTTTAGAATAACCCTAGAACTGGAACTCATTAGCGTAACAGGTTGGTGAGTTGTAAGGGAGAAGCAATAATGGAGTCATTTTTTATAATGACTCCATTCACTTTATCTACATCATTATATGTAAATCTTTAACACTTTAATTTTAAAACCTTGTTAGGAATACACTGAATAACAGGCTTTTCATTTTTTCAATGCTAACATTCTTTCCTGAACGGCTTTCTCAATTCGATCTAACGCTTCTTTAAGCAGTGATCGTTGGCAACCAAAATTAAGGCGTACATAACGGTTGTCGCCAAATTCAGCTCCTGCTGACATGCCAACACCAAACTCTTCAAAATATTTTTGAGGGTTATCTAGTTTTAACTCCTCCACATTAAGCCAAGCTAAATAAGTGGCCTCTACAGGGCGCATGGAAATACCTTTAATAGAATCAATGCGCTCTTGAATTAATTGGTTATTTTTTTGAAGGTATTCAATTAATTCTAAACGCCACGATTCACCGTATTTATAAGCGGCGATGGCTGCTTGGCTGCCGATAATGTTCACGTGCCCCACTAAGCCGTACATATACTCACTATATTGCTTGCGCATTTTAGGGTTGGGAATCACTGCAAAGGCGGTATCTAAGCCTGCAATGTTAAACGTCTTACTAGGGGCCATTAAGGTAATGCTACGTTGTGCCACTTCTTCGCTAAGGCTGGCGATGGGTACATGGGGTTTGCCGTTTAGAATTAAATCGCAATGAATGTCATCGGAACAAATAATCAAGTCGTGCTTGATACACAGTTGAGCAAGCTCAGTTAACTCTTGCTTTGAATACACTTTGCCGATGGGGTTATGTGGGTTGCATAACAACATTACCCCAGTTTTTTCAGTTATGTTTTGTGCCATTTCTTTTAAATTTAAAGACCAGCTTTGATCAATGCCATTGGCCAGAAAGGTTTGGTTTTCAAATTCAATGATGGGGGCATGCTGTTTTAAGTGCGGGTAGACTGGCAAGGCAGTAATGCCTGCTGGTTTACCTTTTTTAGCGGCTATGGCGCGGGCAATGTTCAAGCCTTTTACGACGCCGGGGGTTAAAACAATCCATTCGGGCTTTACGGTCCATTGATAATGCTTTTGACAGTGATCAACAATCAAATTCATAAGCTCTGGATTATCAGAGCCATAGCCTAATACTCCGTGATCACTGCGTTCATTAATGGCTTGCACAATCTCAGGCGCCACATGAAAATCCATGTCGGCCACCCACATGGGCAAAATGTCTTGGTTTGCGTAGCGCTTCCATTTTATAGAGTCAGAGCCAGCACGGTTTACTTCAGGGCCAAATTGAATAGGCATAATGAATGTCGGTTACGTTTATAGATTAAGTTAAACGAAACATAGGACATATACCCACATGGGTAAAGAGCTAACTGCTTAATAAAAGCATTTTGATTTGGTGCTAGTTTGTAAGTAATAGGTGTTTAAGTTTTAGCTAATTTTTTAAAGGTGTTAGCCATTAAGCTTTCCAATAGCCTGACGCATAGGTATAAGCTTTTTGATAATTAGGTTGTTTTTTAACATAAGCTTTCAGCGTTTTCATATGGGCACTTTGTGTGGCAATAAATATCGCTGGGCTGCCATCTTGCCAAGAGATGTTAGAGAGCGCTTCCAGTAGACGGTTTTTATGGATATCAGAATTAATTAGCCATTGAATTTTGATTCCTTTAGGAGACTTGATGGTTTGCATATCGGCTTTATGGGGAATTTGAATAAAAGCATACCCTTGAGCTTTTTTGGGCAACTTTTCCAAAATGGCGGCCAAGGCAGGTAGGCCTGTAATGTCAGCGGCCATTAGGTGCCAAGGGGCATTAAGGTTAGTGTGTTTCGTGGGGCCTGGCACTGAAATCCCTAGGTAATCCCCCACTTGTGCATCACTTGCCCAGTGAGTGGCTAAGCCGTGATGGTCGTTCACGGCAAAATCAATGGTGAGTTTTTTGGTGTGTTGATCAAAGGCGCGTACCGTATATGAGCGCATCCATTTCTTGGCACCTAGGTACAAGCCTAACTTGGGCAAGCCTTGTTTGGACTGAGGAAAAATCGCTTTAACATGGGCACTTTCTTGCTCTATGGGAAAGTCATTAAGATCACTGCCACCTAGGGTAATTCGGCGCATATGGGGGCTAATGTCTTGGATAGCGTCCACTTGCGTCATTCTCATTTTTCGGCTCATATTAGGCTCCTATGAAGGTTTGATGGGTGCTTCCTAGTCCTTTAAGGGGTGTTAATTATCTTGTATCCATGAGAGGTTTAAATATAGTTGACCTTATCAACTATATTTAATTAAGTTGATAAGGTCAACTACATAAGGGCGATGTGATGGAATCAAATTTAATGCAAGACAACATCTTTGGGCTGTTTTATCAGTTCAAGGCCCGCATGCTTAAAGCGTTGAGTGATACCGGCGCCAGCATAGCCCCAATGCATGTAAAGTCTTTGCATATCATTAATCGAACATCACCCTGCACAGCCCAAGATATTGCGCTCACCATGGGACGTGACAAGGCTCAGGTCACGCGCTTGGTGAATGACTTAATTAATCGTTCATTGGTATGCAAGCAACCTAACCCTAAGGATAAACGCAGCCAATTTATTTCCTTAACCCCATCTGGGGTGGAAATGGTGAAAGTGATGGGGCAGGTGCAAAAGGAAATTATGCAATTCATGCAAAAAGATATTGCACTTGAAGATTTAGAGGCATTCAATCGAGTGGCGCTATTAATGACGGAAAACTTGAAAAGCGAACAGTGGGATAGGTGAAAAATTCATTTAACAATCCGCTAATATTAGTTATGGGGCTTTTAGGTAATACCTTGGTAAGGGAGAAGTTTATACATGGATAAGATGAGCCATTTTGAAATAATGGTGTCGGTGATAGGTGCATTTATCGCGACGCTGGCGGCTTCATTTTTTAGTTTTAGTATTCTCAGTGTTGAAAACCACGCCATGATTTTAGCGTCTACTGGCGCTTCTGCCATGCTGTTATTTGGCATGCCAAACTCACCCGCTTCACAGCCTTGGAATTTAGTGGCGGGGCATTTAATTTCTGGGTTTGTAGGGGTGAGTTGCCATTTGCTTATGAGCAATGATTTGTTAGCAGCCTCGGCGGCTGTACCTCTTGCGATGGTATGCATGCACTGGCTGCGCTGCTTGCACCCACCAGGCGGTGCTACCGCCGTGACCGCCATTATTGGAGGGGCTCATGTGCATGAGCTTGGTTACCTATTCTTAATTTTACCTGTGCTATTTAACAGCATTATTTTGTTGTCATTTGCATTAGCGGTGGGCACGTTAAGAGAAGTAAACCCTTATGAGTAAACCTTTGGTTAATGAAGGGTGTAGCCGTCTTTCTCCATCAGCTGTTTGGCTTTTTCAATATCCAGTTGTTCAATAGGGTTGGCTAAGTAATAAGGCAGTTGCACTTTTGTTGAGCTTAATTTAATTAACTTCCCTTCAACTAATCTTTCTATTACAGAGTTTAATGTTTCTTCTAAATTGGACGGGGCTTGGGTGTATTGCTTGGCCATGTAGTCCATAAGCTCTTGCAAGGTATGTTGGCCATCGGCCAAAGAAATCACCACACCAAACCACTCTTCCAATTCAGAGGTGTGCTCAGGTTGATATATGTCAGCAAGGGCAATGGTGTTGTTCTTGCGGGTGAATGCCGCGCACCGATAAAAGTACTGATGAGTTTCCATGAAATTACCTATTTATTGCAATGTTTCGTGTACGCAGGAATTGGCCAGAAGGTCTTTTAAAACAAGATCCTTTACGATTTTCACATCGCTTTGATTGAAGTCAAAATGTTTACGTTTTTTTATGCCGTAATCGGTCAGAGTGTGGTGGTGAACCGTACTAACGCCGTGTTGCTCTAGGCAATTTTTCACGCAATGCAAAGCACAACCGTCTAGGGCAATAATTAGGCTGGCGTTTTGAGCTTGCTTAACCAAGCTTTTAACACCGCCGCCGACACCTGCGATGCAAGACATTTCTGCTGTCTCTTCACGGTCTAATTCCAGCGCCACTTGGTTGGCCAGTTGGGCAATGTTTGAACAGCCAGAGCAGCTATATACCAGAGGTAAATCTTTTTTTGCCATGCTTACCTCCAAGTGAAATAAAGAATGGCAGTAAAAGTAGCATTTAGGGGGGCATAGAATAATTACCCCAAATGGGTAGTTGGCTTATTTAGAAGAGGGTAGCCAGTCTTTTAGGTGGTATAGGGTCTATTGGTCGTTCACTAGCGATTCTTTTTGGCCAAGCGCAACTGGCGAAATTCTTTAGGGGTCATGCCAGCCCATTGTTTGTAGGCCCGTGTGAAGGCCCGTGGCTCACTGAAGCCTAACTGTTTGGCAATATGGGAAATGGTAAGGCTGCGATTGCCCAATAATTTATTGGCTAAATCATGCCTAAGGTTATCTTTTATTTGTTGGTAACTAATGCCCTCAGCACTTAATTTTCGCCGTAAGGTTTGTTCACTCATGCTAAGTTGCTTGGCAATGGATTCGCTGCCTGGCAGTGTTAAGCGGTCTTCTTCTTTAAAGTTTTTAGGCTCTAACATTTGATTAATGCGGGCGGTTAAGCTGGTATCTTCTCCTGGTATGGTGAGTAAATCGATAGGGGCGCGGCGTAAAAATACTTGTAGGTCGCGCTGGGTTTTTACCAAGGGTTCTTCTAGGTATTTACGGTGAAACACTAAACGATTTACCTTGCTTTTTAAATAAGTAGGGCAGCGGTAAAGTACTTCAAATTCATCGCTATCAAGGGGGGTGTAATTCACATATGCCCCTAACAATTTAATGGGTTTACCTATGTACCAACTGGCAAAGCGATGCCAGATCACATGCCAATACTCTATGTAGAAGTGCTCAAAGTCTAATTCAGGGCGTCGAAAGGTAGAGGTGAAATACACGTGTTCGTCTTCAATTTCCAGTGAGACTTGTACTTCATCGGTTATTTGGTTGTAAAAGCGAATGCCTTTTTGTAAAAGTTCTTCCAACGTGGTGCTGTGGCTGACCCAGTCGGCCATTAATTCAAATGTGCCAACTTTAATGGGTTTTTCGGTGAAGCCCATAAACTCATCATTCAAAGCTTGGGCAATATCAGCATAAAGCCTTGCTACTAAATCCACATGAAAGCGAGCTTTAGGATTCTTTAAGGGTTTTTCAGGAATGCGGGCTTTTTTTAATAACGCCTTAGTGTCTATTCCACGAGCTTTAGCGCCACCCAGAGCGGTTAAAATATAGTGGGTGCCGATGGTTGCCATGTCGATAACTCAATTTTCAAGGTCGTTTTCGGCAGAGCGTGTCTTTGCCTTTAATAATGGCGAATTCTAGCAGGGGGCAAGTTAACTATCTAGCAGAAGAGGAGTGAGCCAAAATGCCCTATGGCTGTTGCGTTATTGGACTTAGGGCAGCTCTATTAATAGCTTGCACCTCTGGCTTTACGCCTTGTTCACTTTCTTAATAAAAGAAGGAAGACGGGCTTTTGAAGAAATGCTTATTGCCTTTCAAGGAAGACCAACGCAGAGTATGGACAAGGCGTAAAGCCCCAAAGGGCGCGGCCCCAAGCACACACTGTCGGCGTTGCACTGCTTGAAAATGGAATCACCATTTTACTTCGCAGCGCGCCTTGTCAATGTATGCTTGGGGTCACGCAGAGAAAGTAATCAATTAATAGAGGTGCCCTTTACTGTTTCATTTATAAAAATACTTAAGTGGTGCTTGAACATAACGGACAAATAATGATCTCATAGAGCACTTTTAGATGATCACCGAAGAGCAGCGCCATGGCCATTATAGATGTACAAAATCTTTGCAAGTCATTAACCATGGGCGAGCAAAGTTTAGATATTTTAAGTTCGGTAAACTTAACCGTGCAAAAAGGCGAGTCACTGGCCATTGTGGGCAAAAGTGGTTCAGGTAAATCGACATTGTTGAGTTTATTAGCAGGCTTAGATAGCGCCAGTTCTGGACACATATTTGTCCAAGGTAAAGACCTCTCTGTGTTAGATGAAGATGGTCGTGCGGCTATCCGTAAAGATCATGTGGGCTTTATATTTCAAAACTTCCAGTTGCTTCCCCACTTAAGTGCGCTAGATAACGTTATGCTGCCGTTAGAATTAAGTTTTGATAGTGACGCTCGTGCAAAGGCCATAGATTGGTTAGAAAAAGTAGGGTTAGGGCAGCGCCTTCATCATCAACCCAATCAGCTCAGTGGCGGAGAGCAACAGCGAGTGGCCATTGCTCGAGCATTTGCTTGCGAGCCTGACATTCTCTTTGCCGATGAACCCACTGGCAATTTAGACGAACACACAGGCCAAACCATCGTGGACTTATTGTTTAATTTAAATGGTGAATTAAATATTACGCTTATTCTTGTCACCCATGACGATGACCTTGCCAATCAATGCCAGCGCCAAGTGCATTTGGAAGATGGCGTATTAACTGAGAGTCTAAGCGCATGAAAGGCATGTTATTAGCGTTATCCTTTAAGCATTGGTTAAATGATCTACGCAGCAATGAAAAGCGGCTATTGATTTTGGCAACCCTGCTGGCGGCCGTGAGCATGAGCATGATCTCAAGCTTTAGTGATCGCTTGTCCCGCACTATGCATTATCGTGCTAGCGAATTAATAGCAGGGGATTTAACGCTTTTTAGCAGTCGTGAAATCAGCCCCGACTTTGTCACAAAGGCAAAGTCCCTTGGCTTAGAAAACTCTCAAGCGCTGGGCTTTTCAACCATGGCGTTTGCTCATGATCAATTGCAATTGGTAAGAGTGCGATCGGTACAAGATAACTACCCCTTGAAAGGCTATAACCAAGTTAGCCAAGTCTTATATGGCAAAGGAGAGCTTGTAAAGGCGGCCCCTCGTCAGGGCAATGTGTGGGTGGAGGAGCGAATATTACAAAAACTCAGTGCCCAGATTGGCGATGACATTGAAATTGGCGATGGCGTATTTGTGATTGAAAAAATACTCCAACAAGACGCAGATAGAAGTGGCAGTTTATTCAGCCCGTTTGGGCGAATATTAATGAATCGTTTAGATGTGCCTAAAACGGCTGTGGTCTCTGTGGGCAGTCGAATTTGGTTTAAGCATTATTACACTGGCCCTGAAGGGGCACTCAAAGAATTTGTTGAATGGCTGGAGCCTCAATTAAGTAAAGCTGAAAAGCTGGCAGGCATTAAAGACAGTCAAAATAATGTGAGTGATGCGTTATCTAAGGCTCAGCAGTATTTATCCTTGGCCAGTTTAATCAGTGTGTTGTTAGCGGCAGTGGCCATTGCACTATGTGCGCAGCGCTACAGTGAACGTCACTTTAATACGGCAGCCTTACTAAGGTGTTTAGGGGCCAGTAGTCAACAGGTACGCACGATCTTTATTTATAAGTTATTGTACACCGCCATCGTAGGGGCGGTGTGTGGTGCGCTCATTGGCTTTGCTTTGCACTTCGCGTTATTAAGTGTTGTTGCCGATATTTTACCAAAAGATTTAATGCCTGCTCGAATCATGCCAGTGTTAATTAGTATGTTAAGTGCTGCCATGGTGTTAATGCTGATTGCCTTAGCACCCATTTTAAATTTAAACAAAGTGAGCCCCGCCAGAGTATTACGCCGAGAATTAAAGCCTAAGTCTGTGCAGGCCAATGTGTTTTTTGGATTAGCTGTGGCCATGATGGTGGCATTGGCATTTTTGCTTACCGGCAGTTTAATGTTGTCTGTGGTATTTGTGGTGGGGCTGGCCATTTTATTGCTGGTGTACGGGGTGTTATCTAGCTTGTTATTGGCCGCTTTATTGAAAGTTAAAAAGTGGCTGCCTAGTACTTTGCAATTGGGCTTAACCCAGTTAAGTCGTCATCAATATTATGCGCGCTCACAAATAGCCGCTTTTGCTTTTATTTTTACCTCCGTGGCCTTAATTTGGATTGTGCGCGGAGACTTATTTGAAAATTGGCAAGCACAAGTGCCAGAGGGCACCGCTAACCACTTTGCCATTAATATTTTACCGGACAAAAAAGACGAGTTTGCCACCGCCATGGAAAACAAAGGGTTAAGCGCCAGTGAATTTTACCCAATGGTGCGAGGACGCTTAACGCAAATAAACAATGTTGAAGTGAGCGAATTATTCCCTAAAGAAACGGGCCCAAATGCCTTGAGACGTGAATTGAACTTAACTTGGAGTGATACCCTTCGCCAAGATGAAGCCATTACCAAAGGGAATTGGTTTAATGAAATTGACGTAAAAAATACCGTTAACGAAGGGCATGATGGTAAAAATAAAGACAGTAAGGAAATAGTGAGTGAAGTGAAAGTGGCTAATTGGATTTCCCTTGAAGCCGAACTTGCTAAGCAATTGAATGTATCTATTAACGATGAAATAACATTTAACATTGCCGGAACAGAAATAGTCACTAAAGTGGCAAATTTGCGCAGCGTAAAATGGGAAAACTTTAGGCCGAATTTTTATGTGGTGTTTCAGCCTGAAGTATTAAGCCAATTTCACCATACTTATATTAATAGCTTTTATTTGCCCCCCAGCGAGGGCAAATGGTTATTAACGTTAAACCAGCAATTTAAAGCGGTCACGGTGATTGAAATAGAGCAAATACTGGGGCAGGTGCGGGAAATATTAGCGCAAACCAGCATTGCAGTTGAAGCCATTCTGGCTTTGGTGTTGCTGTGCGCCATGGTGCTGATGTTTGCTACTTTATTAAGTACTTTGAGTTTACGTAAACATGAGGCGGCGCTTTATCGCACGTTTGGCGCCAGTGAAAACATGATTCGACATCGTATTCGCAGTGAATACATTACTTTAGCATTGGTGGCGAGCCTGTTGGCCATGCTGTCTTTTGAAGGCATTAGCTTGGCTTTGTATATGATCATTTTTAAAGTCAGTTGGGCACCTCATTTAAGCCTTTGGGTGGCGGTGCCTATTTTGTCTTTAAGCAGTATTTTATTGAGTGGCTATTACGCTAACCGAGATGTATTAAAAGCATCCCCCAAACAATTATTACAAGAAATAAACTAATAGAGATGCACACATGACGTATTTACCCGCTATTGAAATTGAGCCAAATGATGCCGCCAATGCCAGTGTTATTTGGTTGCATGGTCTAGGGGCCAGTGGGGATGATTTTTCGCCTATCGTGCCGGCATTGGGTTTAGATAAAAAACCTGAATGTAAGGGCTTAAATATTCGTTATATTTTTCCCCATGCGCCAAGTATTCCCGTGTCGATTAATGGCGGCATGAGCATGCCGGCTTGGTACGATATTCTTTCTATGGATGTAGAGCGAAAAATAAACGAAGCACAATTTTCACAATCTTGCGCCCAAGTCACACAGCTTATTGAGCGAGAAATTCAAAGAGGTGTGGCGAGCGATAAAATTGTCATTGCAGGTTTTTCACAAGGTGGAGCAATAGCCTATCAAACGGCGTTAAGTTTTGATAAACCCCTTGCGGGTTTAATGGCCATGTCTACCTACATTGCCAGCCGTCATGCCATTAAATTACAAGAAGTGAATAAACAATTACCCATCAGTATTTATCATGGCACGCAAGATAATGTGGTACCTGAAGTGTTGGGTCAGCAGGCTTTGGAATTATTGAAAGGCCTAGGTTTTACCCCAAGTTATAAAAGCTATGTGATGGCGCATAATGTTTCACCTGGGCAAATAAAAGATATTAGCGATTTTATTGCCCAAGCATTAACGGCTAAAAATTAATTTACAGTGGTGGCTAAGTTTCTACAGAGCGCTTACTTAGCCACTGTTTAAATTTATGCGTTTCAATGGCTTTATAAATGGGCATAACCAAAGGAAATACCCAATTAAGAGCCAATGTTAAAATGCTTAATTTACTTGGAAAAATTTTATAGTGATTTTTTTGAATGCCTTTTATGGCGGCCAGTGCCACTTGCTGAGAGGTTTGTGTGGGCCAAGGAACAGGGGCATTAGTATTAAAAAATTGAGTTTTGGTGGCCACAGGGCATAACAGCATAATGTGCCCTTGGTCATTTTTTTCACGGCGATAAGCATCGCTCCAAGAAATAAGTGCGGCTTTAGTCGAGCTGTATAAACTGTAGCCTGGCAAACTGTAAATGCCCATGAAGCTGGCGGTGATCAATACGCCATATTCACGGCCCATATTGAGTCGGGCCATTTTATGGCTGCAGTAAATTGGGCTAAACGTGTTGCACTGGTAAATGTTATTAATGTGCGCCCAATCCTCTTGCTGAGTTTTTTCGTAATAAGCAAAGCCGGCATTGGCAATAAATAAATCAATATTTCCCATTTTTTCTAAGGCGAAATCAAATAAGTTTTCTATGCCCGTGGCGCTGGCAATATCCCCTTGGTGTAAGTGCACATTGTCGGGCAGCTCATTAGGAATGGCATTTAAATCGGTGGCCACTATTTCAACATTAGAGTGCTGTAATAAGTGTTCTAATATTGATTTACCAATGCCAGAGGCGGCACCTGTAATCACGATTTTCTTATTATTAATATTCATGATTTTTTATTGAGGTATTGAAGGTGCTGACATCCTAGACACTATTGATAATATTATCAATAGCGTGCACCCGATGAGAATACGCAATTTACATTGCCCTTGCTGGCCCCTAGCATTTCAATTTTGCATTTATTGTTAAGTACCCATAATCCGCCGCCACAACTAAGGCGGGCTTCATCTAATCCCCCTGTAATCCAGCCTTCACAGCTCTGTCCCACCGGCTTTAGACGCTTATCTTTGCAATGAATGGATAGGCTGTCGCCGCCAGCGCGTTTGGCCATACAGAACTTTTGCACGTCTCGTACGCTAAAGTCGTAACCCTTTATATTGCTAGACTTCACATCTTTGCCATGGGCTAAAGAGGTGAGCGTAAAAGCCACTAACAAAGTGACTAATCCGCTTATAAAGTTAGCCGCTATGCCATGACTGTTAGACGTTAGATTCGACATTTTATTCCCCCTTCACTGGCGCCAAACATTTGAATGCGACACTGATCACTTAATACCCATAAGCCGCCACTGCAATTGAGTTCCACATCGGCTAACCCGCCGCTTATTTGCCCCTCACACCCTTGCATGACGGGCTTTAAGTTGGCTTGTTTGCATTCTAATGACAGGTATTTATCCCCTTGACGTTTCACCATGCAGTATTTTTGCACTTCAAATAGGGTGAAGTTGTAACCCTTTACCTTGCTGGTATTAATGTCGCCGGTAAGGTCGCAGGCGCTACAGAGGCAGGCGGTCAGTAAGATAAAAATGAGTTTGTTCATGGCTGCTCCTTGAATACCTATTAACTATAGACAGAAATCGCCGTCACGCAGGGTTTATACATGGGCTAGGCTGGCGAAATAGTGGTTAACTGGGTAGAATACGGCACCTCAAATTTTACGTACCTAGCTTCAAAGCTAGGTGAAATGGCGTTAGGAGCATTGCATGTCCAAAATCGACAAGATTGTATTAGCTTATTCTGGTGGTTTGGATACTTCTGTAATTGCCAAGTGGTTACAAGAAGAATACCAAGCTGAAGTAGTGACCTTTACCGCTGACTTAGGTCAGGGTGAAGAAGTGGAGCCGGCCCGTGCTAAAGCAGAGGCCATGGGCATTAAAGAAATTTACATTGACGATTTGCGCGAAGAGTTTGCCCGTGATTTCGTATTCCCAATGTTTCGTGCCAACGCCCTGTATGAAGGCGAGTACTACTTGGGCACGTCTATCGCACGCCCTTTGATTTCTAAGCGTTTAATTGAAATCGCCAACGAAACCAATGCCGATGCCATCTCTCACGGCGCTACCGGTAAAGGTAACGACCAAGTGCGCTTCGAACTAGGCGCTTATGCGCTTAAGCCGGGTGTACAGGTAGTGGCCCCTTGGCGTGAGTGGGACTTGAATAGCCGTGAAAAGCTAATGGCTTATTGCGATGAGCACGACATTCAAGTAGAAAAGAAAAAAGGCAAGAAGTCTCCTTATTCAATGGACGCTAACTTACTTCATATCTCTTACGAAGGTGATATTTTAGAAAACCCTTGGAATGAGCCTGAAGAAGACATGTGGATGTGGACGGTTTCTCCTGAGAAAGCACCTGATGAGCCAACCTATCTAACCATAGGCTACAAAAAAGGCGACCCAGTTTCTATCGATGGCAAAGACATGTCTGCTGCGACCATCATGGAATACCTAAACAAAGTGGCCGGTGCTAATGGTGTGGGTCGTACCGATATCGTTGAAAACCGTTACGTGGGCATGAAAGCCCGTGGTTGTTACGAAACCCCAGCCGGTTTTGTAATGATGAAAGCCCACCGTGCCATTGAGTCCATCACCCTTGACCGCGACGCGGCTCACTTGAAAGATGAAATGATGCCTAAGTATGCCGAGCTACTATATAACGGTTACTGGTGGAGCCCTGAGCGTAAAATGCTGCAAGCGGCCATCGATGACACTCAAGAATTCGTAAACGGCGATGTTAAAATTAAACTTTATAAAGGCAACGTAACGGTAGTCGGTCGTCGTTCTCCAGATACCTTGTTTGATGAAAACATTGCTACCTTTGAAGACGATGAAGGGGCTTACGATCAAAAAGATGCGGCAGGCTTCATTAAGTTAAATGCCTTGCGCTTGCGCACCGCTGCCAAGAAAGGCCGTTCAATGCTTTAGTTTCTTTTAGTGTTTGGTCCTAGCTTAAGGGCTTAGACCAAAACTGGAATTAAACGCTAGAAAAGAAAACCCTGATTCGAAAGAGTCAGGGTTTTTGCTTTTTAAGACTGTAGGTTTGCTTCCCTAGCTATTGCCTAGTACAGGCGGCGCTAAAGGCGAACCCTTCGTCTATTCTGAAACTTAATTTACTATTGTTCTCAGAGAAGGAGGGAGTAAATATATGGTCACTGCAATTTGAACGTCGAACTACAACCTTATCACCTTCTCTGCTCCAGCCGCTGACAAAGCAGGAAAATAGGGCGTCGTTCATGCCCCCAGAGCTAAAGAATATTTGTGTTGTGGCATTATTTACTTGCCCACTGTCGTAGGTTTTTATGCAGGACCATTCGCCTACCATTGGATCAATATTTTGAATGCTGATTTGGATAGACTGCTCTGATATATCCCACTGGCCATTAGTCGCTTTAGCGTGAATATTGGTGAGGCCATCATTGTAAATCGAGGTATCAACAGTCAATGACCAGTTTACAGTGCCATTAGCCTCTACATAGCCTGAATCCGCAATGCTCACTAATACTTGTTCAACTTCTTTACTGGCGGTACCCGTAATGACGGCTATTCCAGAAAGAGTCTGGTCGGCATAGGGAGCATCAATGGCTAGAATTGGGGCATCTTGTGTTGTGAAACTGATGTTCAGTGGGGCGTCGACGGTATTACCAATAGCATCTGCAATTTCGTAGTCACTTTCCAGGTAGTAGCTTGTTTCGTATTTTAATTTTGTTGCTGGCGTAAATATTAATGTGGCACCTTTAATATCCAAGGCACCCTCAACTAGCTCCTCAGAGATAGTTTCTCGTAATTGAAGTGTGCTATTTGGGATGGTTAAGCCTAATGTTTCGTTGTAATAGATGGTGATTGGAGAATTGACTTCTACCTGCTCGGCTTTATCGGTTGGGTTGGTCGTATTTAAAATGGGGCCGGTAGTATCTTCTTTTTCAATAAGGCGCTCTTCAACTTCAGTTTCTGTGTTTTCATCTATTTCTAGTTCACAGGCGCTTAGTGCCAAAGTGGAGATAAGTAGGGCGATAGGTTGCAACTTCATATCAGGTATAAGTCCATTAAATTTTTTAGTAGCTATCAGATAAAAGCGGAAAGGAATTTTATTATACTAAAGTATTTAATGGAACCAATGTTTTGAATTGAAGTGGGAGGCTAAGTTGGTTGATTAACTTTCTAGTAATCTCATTTTTATATTGGTTTGGCTATGTCATTCCGAGCTTATAGGTACTTTTAAATTTATTAAGCACCAAATACCGTATTGTGCATTTTAAAGCCCCTGATAGAGCAATCTATCAAGGGCTTTTTATGTAATCAGGTACATCATGTAAAACTAATGACTGTGGCCATGCATCATCACTTCAAGCTCTTGTGCATTGCGTGCGCTAAACGAGCTTTGTACGGTGCCTTTATAGCAATTAATCATCCACGGGAAGGTACTGGTCACGTAGTAGCCATATTGATCATCTACGGTCATGCCATTGCATTCATCTAAATCGCCAGAATTCGCAGTGTATTCATAATCACCGCGGAATTGGCCGTCATAATTGTTGCTGTCTACATCACCAGTGCCACCCACGGGAGTGGTGTAGCCGCTGACCGATTGACGTGCTCCTGATTTTAATGCCCAGCTAGACGTGACCGCTGTAATGCCATCGTTACCATCATCTATGCAGCTGCCAAAGATTGGAAAGCCGTCGGCTGCAAAACCAATAACGGCAGAGGCCGTGGTGGCGGTTGTGCAATCTTGAGCAAATAATGCCACGGGATTGCCATGGTAGTGGTAAGTGCCATCGGGCTGTACATGGGCATTATGTGCATCGGTACCAAAACCGTTAAGGCTAGACATGGGGTCGTAGCGCCAAGGGTTATCTATTTGATCACCACCGCAGCCGATTTTTTCCTGCCCGAGGGGCTCATCGCCCACCCCGTAACAGGCGGCAGGCAAAATATCTAATACAACACCGTTTAATAGAATGGCGTTGGTGGTACCAAGTGCTAGTTCAGTCGTGCTGGTAGCCGCTGTGGGGTTAGTGGGAATGGTAAAGCTTTTAGCCACTTCGGCAGTGTTAGTGGCAAAGTCGGCCGTGTTGTCATTAAAGTTGTGATTTGGGATATTGTTGGATGCCAGAGTGCAGGTAGTGCCTGACACGCTAATGGTAAAGTCACCCATGAAGCTCACACTGTTTTGAATATCGGTCACGCTGGATTCGTACGAGCCCACATGGTTCTCACAGCTAGCGCTTCTAGAGGTGAGAATGGTGTCGGTGATATCGGTGGCACTTGAGGAATCGTTATTGGCGACTGTGGTACTGCTAGAGCTGCCCCCGCATGCACCTAGTAGGGTAATGAAGCCCAAGAGTAGGCTCAATGGAAAAATTTTCATGGTAGTCCTTTTTAGTGTCGGCATGAAAAAAGTGTAGACAATAAATCAGGTGTTAATTTTTATAGCTCAATAATAAATGCTTGAGGCACTAGAGCTAGATTGCAAAGCAATATAATAAAGGAAGCTAGCTGTTGTTGGCCATGAAACCCGTTATGCCAATTGTGGCTAAGGCAGTGTCAGCGTTCGCTGACGCTTGCATTATTTTTGCTTACGGCACAGTAAAGATGCACCAGTGGGTGTAGTGTGGATTAACTGCGCTCGACGTGGCAGTTAACCAATCATAATCAAGCTGGCCTTTTCCATTATCATCTTGGCCTTAGTGTCGATGAGTTTCGAATCAATCATCATTGACTTTGCTTTTGTTTGGGCCACGCCAAATTTTTCAGTTTTATTTTTAATGTCTATGTTGGCAGATTTAGCGCTTAATACGTCGTTGTCTACTGTGGTGTTACGGGTGCCCTTTTGAGTAATATTGGCCCCGGCCATACCGGTAAATTCAAACTTGCCTTGTACCGATTGTTTTACCTTACCCATGTTATTACTTTCTGAGTCACCGGTGACTTCTTGTTTTTCTTTGCCGTCTACCTTGTTATCTAAGTCGCCCGTTTGCTGCTGCTTTATATTGCCTTTCACCGAATTAGCAATATCCCCTTCGGCTTGCAATGTTTGCTTACCCTTACGGTTAACATCTAAATCACCGGTAATGGTATCGCTATGATTCCCCTTAACCGTAGACAAGGTATTGCCCTCTAGCTCTTGGGTAACATCTCCCTTGGCAACCTGAATGTTTTTACCTTCTTGATAGACAAAGGTATTGCCGATGGTTTTTTTAACCAAGGCTTTATCATCTGGGGTTTCAGGAAAACCCTTCACATCATCAATACGGGCTTTAGGGTCTAGGGTTTGGTTTTCTTCATAACGCCCTCCATAATTGAAGGTTTTATGGGTGCCTTGGCCATCGGGCCCGTGGGCCCAGTTCGACTCAGTGCCCGCTTGGTAGTGGTATTGATTGCCGAAAGATTTATTAACTAAACCCACTTGCTTGCTGGCTTCAATGGCGCTGTCTTTTGCTAAAGAGCGATCGGATGGGTACAGCATGTCTTTTTCAATTTCAAAGTCATTATTCGATTCATCTACTGCCTGCCAGTTGGCATGGTATTCATTATAATCTTGGCCAAAATGAAAAGAGCATTCACGACCAAAGGTATAGTTATTGCCGTCGATAAAAGAATATTCATCGCCGAAGCGGCGGTAAATATGATGCTCGCCTTTTATTTCATCTACTTTTTCACTGGTATCTTTGCCATCAAAATCTAGGTGTGAAAACTCCACCGGCACTACTTCGTCTCGTTTAAACTGTGATGAAACATGCAAACTTTTACGGGACTTTGCCGTTTCGGTATACAGTAAACCGTCGGTGATCATAGTGGCATGGTGAGGGTTAGCATTGTTAACAGGCACCCGTGTAGATTGTGAATTTTCTAATGCGCTCATGATATAAGGGCGATCTGGATTACCAGACGAAAAGCCAACCTTCACTTCGGTCTCGGGCACTAACGGAATGTCATGGTGGTTGGTGCGCGCAGCGCTTTGTGCCATGCGCACCCAGTGCGAAACATGTTTATTACCGTTGTCGGTGGGCTTAGGTAAAAAATCAAAAATGACTTGGTAGCGGCCTTTTTCATCTCGTTGTGCAATGTTCTTTTTATCATCGGCTGAATAGACCCGTGCCGAAGAAGACACCGCCACAGGACGTTGGGTAATGCGCTTGGGGCGATATTGAGCATCTTTAGGGATGGCAAGGAAAGAACATTCATAAAAGGCCGGCTGGCCAGCATCACTCATTTTAGCGGTATCGTCTAAATTGGCGCCGCGATGTTGAACTTCCAATACCAGCATTTCAGTGACGTTATTGCCATTTGAAACTTTTAAAATAAATCCAGGGGCTAACGTGGGAATGCCCGTGGTGCCTGTGTAAACGGTTTCTAGGCACTGGTATTCCTGTAAACGTACTTTGGCAATAAAATCCGCTTCATCTTTATTGTCGACACTTTCAGCAACCAAGCGAATACAACTTTTATCGGCCCCTATATCGCCAGCCTTACCTTCAATTTGCGTGCTGGCTTGCTCGGGGTTAACGTCGGTAATAACCACCCCATCTATGGTGCTATTAACAATGCGGCGCATGGAGCGAATGGTATCAAAGCTGCTGGCTGGGTTAGTGCTTTCATCTAATTTAACGGTGCGACTGATGATTTCATCATAATTGGAATCATCGGCAAAGACCATTTGGCCTTTTTCTTCATGATTGAAGTAATAATAAATGCCCCAATGCTCAGCCAGGCGCGAGATAAAATGAAAATTAGACTCAGAGTACTGACAAATAAATTCTTTTAGGGGGTATGTGGCCGTGGTGGCCATGAGAAAATCTTGCGACATGTCATTATTGAGCTCGTCTTCCAACACTTTAATCACATCAGACTGAGTATAAATATCGTATGACAGACTTTGTGTTTGACGCCAAACAGACGGGGCCATAATGGCGCGGAAAAATTTATGAGTATTGGAGGTGCGAAAGACTTCTTCAAAGCTGGTGACCACACCGTCAATGATGTAATCCTTTTTGCGATCATCATCGTCCGGTTGAATGATCAGTTGGGCTTTATCTTCCATGGCCTTAATGAGATCAACGTTATCTTCAATTTTTACTTTCAACTCTAGCGTAAAATGAAATAAAGAAGACATGGCCTCTTTACCCGAAAAGCTAATGAGTTCAAATACATCAGAGTATTGGGTGGTAGAAAATTTAAATTTCGGATGCGCCATAATAAAAATCCGTTTACCAGCAAATGAAAGTGCCTGAGTATAAGGTGCTCCCGTTCACAGTGTCTATACGTCTGATTGTAAAGCTGGCCAGTATTGGGTAAAGTTTAGCGCGAAAATGAGTTTCCTATCACAACAATCAGGATGTTGAGAAAAATAAACACATGTTTTACACACTGAAACGCCCCACCGAAATCGACTGGTTTGACCTTTTTCAATTAGAGCACCCAGATCGAGCCATTGATGTTATTAAACAGATGGCTGGCCTGCATTATCAGGGGCAATCGATCATGCAGTTGGTCAGTGGTTTGGACCAGCTTTGCCCTGGCGGCCACGTGAATCCTGATGTGGTGGAAACTGCGTTACGCAATGGTGAATATATACTGGTGCCCTATGGCGAAGCCATGTCGCCCATGCTGCGACAAGTGATTACCTTTAACACTAGCCGTGCCCAAAGCAGCCCACAGGCAAGCGTCTGGCAAATCAATGGCAACACCTTCAGTGAGCATTTAACCTCTACTTTAAACTATTTAATTGATCAAACCCCTAAGCCTATTTTTGTGGCCGCAGCGGCTAGGCAAAAAGCCAAGCCAGGGCAAAGTCCTGCGGCCACGACGGCGCCTGCTAAAAAAGAAAAAGAGCCAGAAAAATACTGGCTTAAAATTCAGTCGATTTATGATGATAAGTGGAAAACACCACTGCCTCTAACAGTGCAGGTTTTGGTAGATGGAGTCGTCATTGAGAGTGGGCTTGAATTAAGTAAAGGGGCTGGGAAAAGTTCTTGGTCTAGCAACCTAAAATCAGCTCTAAAAACTCAAGGAGAACCCGGAACTGTTGTTCTAGAGGATATACCTGTCGGTAATGTTGAAGTCATTGTTGAACGCGTAACAGGCTTAGAGCAAAGTATCGCCTCGCTCAAGAAAAAACTTCGTACTACCCTAGATAGTGGCTATCAAGATGTGGTTAAAGATATGTATCCATTCAAAGAACAGTGGGATGACTATGGCTACGCGTCATTAGTATTAACAGGCGCTCAAGGTGTCTTAACTGGTGGTGATGGTTGGCTAGATGATCAGAAAGAGTTGTTTGACGGTGACACGTGGGAACAGTTTGGAAAAAGTATTTCAGAGGGCTTGTCTGATGCCTTAGATTATACCGCATCTTATATTCCAGAGGCATATGAGAGTATCACCGACAGTATTGAAGAAACTCTAGATGACATTGAAGATAACGCGGATAATTTAACCAGTTGGAACTGGTGGAATCAGCAAGTAAAAGAAGGCGTTGATATAACGGTTCGAAAAATTGATACGAATATTAATGATGCAAAAGAATTTTTAGAGGAAAGCAGTGATGCCATTGCTAAGCTTTTAAAATATAAAACTTCGATCATGAAGCTTCCTCAACAAATATGCAGAGGGGATGCTAAAAGCATTCAATCATTTGTTGATGGGCCATTAAAAGATATTGATCCAGATTTAGCGAAGCAGATTAAAGAATCCGATGAGTTCTATATGGTGCTTGAACTCATTGCCGATCATGACGCAGCCCTAACCTATTTTACTTACCTAGATTTATTTATTGAAGCCGTCCCTCCAAACTTTTACGCCTACATTGGCGGCAAGGCGGGGATATACATCCTCTTAGAAGTAATATTATTTATAGTGCTTTCATTCTTAACATTAGGTGTTGGCACAGCCGCACGAATAACCGCGCTGGCGGCAAGAATGACGGTGACCAGTATTCGTGTTAATAAGAAATTGGATAAAGCTGAGAAAGCACAAAAAGCGTTTAAAGTAATGATCGAAAAATTCTTAGATAGTGCTGATACGTTAAAGAAACTGGGTGAGAAATTAGCTGCCACAAGAAGTGCCGGCAGGGTGAGCCTTGGCTCTGAAAATAGAACAGTGACAACGAAGAAAAAAGATGAAAAGCGTGAGAAGAGATGTCGGCTTTGTAAGTCGGATAAGCATAATACACCAGCCAGTTTAAGGGGGTGCATTACTTATGCTTAAATATCGAGCTCTCTTGGAGGAATATAAATGAAAAAAGGAGTAATCAGCAAAAAAGGGGTGGATTACAGAGGTGCTCTTATGGCTGCGGTTGGAAGTAACCACCCTGTAAATAAGAACGTGCACATGCAGGCGCACCATCTTGTTTCAGAGGAAGGAATAACGATATCTGGAATTGGAGAAACATTGAAAAGTCGCGGATACAATGTGAATGTAATTAATAATCTAGTCTTTTTACCTAGTACCCCTGCTGGCGCTTGTCATTTGCGTGTTCAATTGCATAGAGGAGACCATATTCATGAATGTGATGAAGATTTCTCTGATGATGATCATCCTTTGACATATCACAAGCTTGTGAGAAAAATGTTAATTGAAGTTGAGTCTAAAATCGATGATTGTGATGACAAAAGTTTTAATAGTGCTCAGAAGCTATTGAATGACATAAGTGAAGATATACTAATGCTTATTGCAGAATTCAAATTACCATTAACTAAAGTTTTTAAGGCTTTTAAACCCAATAGCCGTACAGGTTGTAGTAATAGCATTGATGTAAACGAGCATCACATTAAAGGTCAGGAATGTGAGTTCCTTAGAGATCACGAAGGTCAAGAGAACCCAATGTATCACTCTAGCAAATCAAAACCAACGATCAGAATCGCAAAAACTATTTACGAATTAAAGGTTGGGCAATGAATAGGTACGATAACGAATATTATATTGTTCACGAGCCGGAAGGTGAGGAGCATGTATTTCCAATGGCTTCAAAAAATACTGCTTCCCGTAAATATACGTATAAAAAAAATGATCGAATTTCAGAGCCTTTCATCTTTTATAACGGGGATAAAGCAAGTGATAACAAGAAAAACTTTCATGGAATTATATTGGATGGCGTCAATTTAATTATATCTAAGAATATTAGAGAATCGATAGCCGCAGAAAACACTATAGGTTTGCAATATAATGATTCAATATATATTGATAATGATGCGAAATGGCATGAAAATCTTTGGTATTTAACATTTTATCAGAAATCATTCTATTTAGATGTGGTTCACTCTGAAGCATTGAGAGGGGACCTTTCTACATATGGCCATAATTCTAGCATGACGATTAATAAGTATAGTCTAGATTCTTCTATGTTAGATAATATACCTCTAGCTGAAAGATTATTATTTAAAATTGGAGGGACTTCTCTAGGGTACGTTTTTATTCATGAAAGCCTTGTCGTGAAGTTATCAGAATATGAGCCCTTGGATATTCGTTTCTTTAAGGTGGCAGATTTTGAAGAGGGAGATCAGTATTGATTTTAAATTAATGACTGGAATCTTAGTTCTGCTTTAGATTGGCCTCTAACTAAATTTTAACAGCTCTTTATAGAAATAGATTTTACAGAAAGCCCTTCGGGGCTTTCTGTTTTTATAGCTATTTTAACTCAAGATTTTCTAGTCAAATATAAAGCTATAATAATCATTCAATGTCTGGACCTTTAGCAGTAGGCCAGTTTAAAAAGTGATGCACTATTAGATGGTAAACCCGAAAAGGTAAAGTTTATGGGGGCAATAAATGCATAAACGATATTCCAGAAGGGCAAGTAACGGAAGGCTATCCAAATTTAATGGGAGCTATCCTGAAGCAGAAAAAAACTCAAACTTGCCCGTAAAGAACTGCAGCAATGCCTAGATGAAATAATTTCCGTCGTTAAAAAACGCGGCAGCATTGAAGAGGTCATCAATAAAAGCATCACGCAATTTAAGTCAGACCTAGAAGAGCTGGCCAGTTAGCTGTGCCATTGCATTGAAGCAGCCATGATGATGGGGAGGCGACGGTTAGTAATGTTTCTATGAGTTATGTCGATGGGGTTTCTGGATTACTAGAAGAAATTGATACGAAAATAAGAAAGAATAAGTTCTGTAATAAACCAGAAGATGTTAAGTCAAAGCTTAATGATTTAAGTCATCGTGTACTAGATTATTTGGATAAATTTGAATGGACGCTGACTTATGATGGTCGTGATTATGAAGGATTAACCAAGAAATTTGGGTGTGGTAATCAGGATAGTATTAGTAAGCATGTTAAGAAAGAAAATGCCTGTGAGAAGAATAGATCTCATGGGTATAACGTTAATAAAAATCGATCATTAAAAATAGATCACTAGGAGTCAAAAGATGCAGTACAGTCATTATGATGATGAGTATTATCTTTTAATGAGGGAGAATAATTCTAATTATCCCTTAATTAAAATAGATGAGGCGCGGTATTCCAGCTGGAGAGACTCTGGAGTGTTTGAAAATCCATTTGCACTCTATAACGATGGATATCTATACCCCTTAACAGCAGCCAACCCCATCCCTAAGACTCCTGAGATTGTAGATTATCACTGTAGCCCTAGCGCATTTTCCTTAAGAGTTATTGAACAGGTAACTCAAATGGGTATTGAAGGGACTCAATGGTTCCCTGCATACATTCATCACGACGGTGTTTCTCATTACGATTATGTGATCATGCACACTTACCATGAAATTGAATGTATGGATAAGGAAAAATCCAGTTTTAAACAGTGGGATGAAGATACATTTGAAGTCAAAAAACTTGTACTGAATGAGACTGTTTTAGATGCGATTCCTTTGGAAGAAAGATTAACCTTTTTACTGGAAGAATCGACATCAATGCACTTATTTCACAAATCAATTGTTGATGAAATCATGAAGCATAATCCTAAAGGTTGTGTATTCATAAAATCAAAAGATTGGGGCATTGGCTCTGCTTTCGATTGATAACTAATTACGCTTTAACTGCTCTTTAAAAACATGGACGTATAGAAAGCCTCTTTGAGGCTTTCTATTTTATTATTCCCTGCCAGAAATACTATTCAATTTTTAGTCAAACAAAAAGCACAAACTCTATGAAGACGTTAAAAGAATTAATAACATCCCAAATGGTCAGGTAACGGTAACTCCTAATGTTAAGAGGGGCTATCCAGAAGCCGAACAAGAACTCAAACTTGCCCGTAAAGAACTGCAGCAATGCCTAGATGAAATTATTGCCGCCGTTAAAAAACGCGGCAGTATGCTTGACGAAGCATTAGCGAAAGAAAAATATCGCCATGAAAGGCCTAATTGTCACCGGTGCATTTTTTGATGGTTTATTTGGTACGTTAGGCCTAATGTATAAAAAGTGTAGAGGGCATAGAGCAAATGGCCAAAGACATGGCCGACACCGCTCGCGTTAAGCTAGATGAATGGGAAGGAATCGCCGATAGCGTTAAATATGAAACCATCGAATACATTGAAGAGAAAAGAGGCACCTACCTAGAGTTCATAGCAGAAGTGGATGAAAAACGCGGCAGCGTTGAAGAGGCCATTAACAAAAGCATCACACAACTCAAAAGTGACCTTGAATAATTGGCCAGCTACGCCGATGAAGCTAAAGACAATGCTTATGCTTACGGTGAAGCCAGTATTAAAGAACTCACCGACACTTATAACCACTACGCGTTATTATTTGAAGATACCGAAATCGGCAAAATGTTAAAAGATTTCCCCGGCCGCTATTACGATGCCATGCCTACGGTAGAAGCGGCACAAGCAGTCGGTGGAGCTGGGTTCAATGTGCTCACGGCTGTACTAACAGGTGGAGCCGGAACTGGGGTTGCCATTGCTGGTCTTGTAGCAAGCAAAGCCAGTCTATTTAGAAAAGCCAAGAAGTTAATTGATAGAATATTAAACTCATTAGAAAAGTACAAAATTACGCCACCGAATAAAATCAATCAACAGCACAACAATAAAGCAGGCGTTGAGGTTGATAAGACTGAAAAGAAAGAGGTTAAGGAAAAGGATAAGAAAAAGTGTAAGACTTGTGAAAAAGATTATAACAAGGGTTGCATGTTTGAAAAACCTAAAAAATCGAGTATTGGCAGTAACGAGCGAAAAGAGAGCCTGTATTCCTCTCAAATTAGAAAGAATTACAGTAAACAAAACAAGCGATACCCTGAAGACCATAAATGGTATGACGGCCCTAAAAGCCTTCAAATACATCATGTCATTGATGTAAAGGCAGTTGAAGATATGGGGGGGGTATTCAAACAATTTGATTACAACATTAATCACTCACATAACCTTGTGGTTTTACCCGCAAAAATGGAGCTGGCATGTCGTTTGGCGGTGCCTTTACATGCTGGAAATCATAGCTTAGGAAGAGCGTTTGGTGATGATGAAAAAGATAAGGGTGTTAAAGATATTTCAGCCCTAGAAAAGACTAATGATAGTGAAACCTATGATAATACTGTCGTTAAAGCCGAAGGCAATACGGAAAAATATAAAGCCTACCCTGATGCAACTAAGAAAGAATTGAAAGATATCAATAAATTAAAGAAAAAAGGCTTATTTTGCTTTGATAAATATGGAAAAGCTATATCGCCTAAAGAGTCGAAGAAACTTTTTGTTCAGCAAATGAGCCATATAAGTGACACCGTATTAACAAGAATTGAAACCTTTGTTTGGACTATTAACCGCGATGGGCGAGATTACCGCCCAGGCAACCCGTGTGGGTGTTCAGGAGTGGCGAAAATGGGTGCTAAGGAGGAGGTGCGTGGTACTCACTGTACGATTGATATTCACGGGCGCTCTAAGATGAAAGAAAATAATTTTACAAATTTAAGTATGGGTAAATAATATGAAATATGATGGTATGTATTACGACTTAATTCTTGATTACGATACTTCCTCTAGCGTTTCGTGGGCAGGGAATACCTATAGAGTAGCGAATTTTGATAAGTATAAACCAATCATTGTTAATGAAAAAATCTATGTGAAAATCGACGATGATGAGGAGCCCTTATTAGGCGATTTTCTATCTTTACCTAAAAATATCTGGAGCAAGCGAGCAAAAGAAATCATTGAAGAGTATGTGCCCTTTGGTAGTCAGTTTTTTCCGATTATCGTGAAGCATAGGGGCAAAGAGTATTCGGACTACTTTATTCTGAATTGCCATAATGAGATTAAGGCGATGCATGAGGGACGATCTGATTTTACCATGAGTAGAAGTGGATTGAGTTATTTTATCAATTCTTTATCTTTAGATGAAGAGATGCTAGATAAAATACCAGAAGAGCAACGAATGATATTCGTGATGGAAGAAAAAGCCGCGATGGTGCTTTATCATGAAAAATTGGTGAAGGCGCTAGAGGCCGAAAATGTGACAGGTGTTAGCTTTGTAAAAGTTAATGATTGGAGTATTGGCTCTTCATTCGATTGACAACCAATTACGTTTTAACTGCTCTTTAAAAACATGGATGTTACAGAAAACCGTCGGGGCTTTCTGCTTACCTATTTTCATTCAAATTAAGCTTCAGAAAGCCATGAATTATAAATCAATGGCAACACCTTCAGTGAGCATTTGACCTCTACTTTAAACTATTTAATTGATCAAACCCCTAAGCCTATTTTTGTGGCCGCAGCGGCTAGGCAAAAAGCCAAGCCTACTCAAGCTTCTGCGGCCACGGCTGCCCCTGCTAAAAAAGAAAAAGAGCCTGAGGTATTTTGGCTTAAAATTCGATCACTTTATGCTGATCGTTGGGATACTCCGCTGCCCGTAATGGTACAAGTATCTATTGATGGGGTTGTCCACGCTCAAAAAATTGAATTAAATTTAGGTGCAGGGAAAAGTACTTGGTCTAGCAATCTTCAAAAGGCCAAGGATACCATCAACGAACCCGGTACTGCGCTGATAGAAGATATTGCAGAGGGATCTGTGGATGTTGAAATTGAGCAGATACCTGGAGCGGAACAAGACATTGCAAGTCTTAAGAAAAAGCTACAACGCAAGTTAGACGGTAGCTACCGAGAGTTGGTAATGGATATGAATCCTTTTCAACAGCAGTGGAATGAATACGGTTACGGCTCACTGGTATTTAATGGGGCTGAAGGGCTTTGGGACGGGTCTTCTGCTTGGTTAGAAGATCAAGCAGAGCTATTTGATGCTGATATGTGGAAAAGTTTTGGCAACAGTGTGTCGGAAGGGTTATCTGAGGCATTGGATTTTACCGCTGATCTAATTCCTGACGTATATGAAAAAATTGATGAAAGCATTGAAGATACTAAGCAATGGCTGAATGACAATAGCGATAACATTACAACTGTTAAGTGGTGGAACTCCCAGATAAAAGATGGCGTTGATAAAACCGTATCCAAAGTAAAAGGTGAGATTAATGAGGCAGCTAACTTTATAGAGTCCAGCTCTGAAAAAGTTAAGAATATTATTAAATATAAAGATGACATTCTAAACCTGCCTAAACAAATTTGCCGGGGTGATGCCATTAGCGTTCAACGGTTTGTTGATACGGCTTTAATGCATATAGATGAAGAGCTGGCGAAAGAAATTAAAAATTCACCCAACTTCCATATTACATTAGAGTTAATCGCCGACAATGATGCGGCATTAACTTACTTTGCCTACCTTGATTTATTTATAGAAGCCGTTCCCCCAAACTTTTATGCTTATACAGGGGCAAAAGGTGGGGCATATGTATTTATTGAGGTAATACTACTAATTGTATTATCTTTCATAACTGCCGGAATAGCGGCAGGAGCTAGATTAACTGTATTGGCCGCAAGGTTTACCGTTGTTGGCGCGAAGACCGCTAAAGTGCTAGATAAAGCGGATAAAGCACAACTTGCTTTTAAAGCTATGTTAGACGACTTTGAGAAATGTGCCGGCATCTTAAAAGACTTGGGTGAGAAACTGGTTCAATCAAGAAGTGCCAACCGCTTGGCCTATGGGAGTACAAAATCGACAGTGGTATTAAAGAAAAAAATGATTAAACGTGAATCAGGCTGTATGAATTGTCAGTCGAAAGATCACAGTACTCCTAGGGAGTTGAATGGATGTGTAGTGTATGAGTGATAATATAGATTATGTAGATGGTGTCATAGAGAAAAAAGGCTACAGAGAGAAGTGGCTGCGCCATGCGTATAAGCATAAGCCTCATCCTATAAATTATGGTATTCACATGGATACCCATCACTTGATCTCAGCTGAAGCGGTGAAGATTTCAAAACTTGCGCAACCGTTAATCGACAAAGGCTATATGATTAATGATATTAATAACCTAGTTGGATTTCCTGCAACCTTGCCAGCAGCCTGCCATTTGGAGTTACAACTTCACAGAGGGGATCATTTGTACAAAAGGCCTAATGAAGAGCCTTATCATGACTATGTGTCTAGCTTAATATCAGCAGAAAAATCAGATCTTAAGGCTTGCTATGGAAGAACTAAGGTCCGTGAAAAAGAAACAGCCATACACAAGCTACTAGACCCAGTAAGCGAATTAATTTTAGATAAAATTAACGAATTTAAATTACCATTAACAGATATTTACATTAGATTTGAAAAGAAGTCAGGAGGGGGTGTTATCAATGTTTTGATATTGTACCTTCAAAAGAATCTGTTACACCCTGCGCGACTGGAGACCACTTTAATCAAAAAGATTATCGGTATCAAGATAGTGATGTCACTGGTAATGAGAAAACTATACTATATCCCAAAAATAAGAGTTGGAAACCAAAGGTTGGTTTATGAGCAAGTATGATGATCAATATTATATTGTAAGCAAAGCATTTGATGAGAACACCTTGTACCTTACAGCCCTCCAAAAAACGGCTAATCGTGATTATGAATATACGAAAATGGAGTTTGGACAGGAGCCGTTATTTTTTGAAAATGCCTATAAAGATAGAGACATAAAAGAAAATATATATAGGCCTATTCAAAAATCCCATATGAACATGAACTTTGTTCTTGTTAATGATGAAGTTCGTGACTTACTTAAAAATAAGATCATTAACGGATTTCAATTGTATCCGGCAGTAATTATCGACGATAAAGAGGATTATCATGAAGGCTTCTGGTTTTTCAATATTTATGAGGACTCCGACTATCTAGATCTAAATGCCTGTGTGATAGATGATTACGATCCGGATGCGGATGACCATGTTATAAGGCAATATTCGCTTAACGAAAAGCTACTCGACTCAATAGATGAGGAGCAAAGGCTAATATTTAGGCCTAGCTACACAAACATTGGGTATACAATAGTTCATCAGAAAATCGTCGATATTTTCACTCAATTAAATATAGACAATATTAAGTTCTACAAGCTTTCTGAATGGAAAAAGGGAATGCAATTTAGAAATAAGTAAAGATACCCTAGGTATCTTTACTGCTTGAAAGCCCGCAGTAAAAAAACATCACTCGTTCTTTAATGGCACGGGGTTGTAGAGAACCCTCTTGGTCTTTCTACAACCCCGTTTTCCTATTTGTGCGTTAGGCCTTTCTTAAAGTTCTCAACCATATCAATGCGCTGCTGCGTTGCTGGGTGAGTAGATAGAAACTCAGTAAGGTTGCTTGTTTGATCACTGTCATTCTCAGTGTTCTCTGTAGTTGAATTCTCAAACTGTTCTTCTAAGCCCTTCATTATGCTCGCAAAGGCGTCCACAGGCATGTTGTTATCATGCAACTGTTGAATGGCGAAGTAATCAGCTTCGCTTTCAAATTCTTTGGAATAGTGAAGGTCTAGCAATAATGTAGGCAGGCCCGTGACCAAGTCTATGGTGTCAAGATCCCCGGTAAGCAGAATGAGCGCTAGGGTAATCATGGAGTCTTGCAAGGCACGACGTAATAGGTGTTTGTATTTCAGGTGGCCAATTTCATGAAATAAAATCGCCATTAACTCTTGGTTGTTTTTGGCAAGATGCACAATGTCATCGGTAAAAACAATGTGCCCGTCAGGCAGGGCAAATGCGTTGGCACTGTTGCTAGATCTGAACACCAGTTTAGCATTTAAGTTTGGGTCTTTTTGCAAGAAGGGTTTGGCTAGGGCTTGAATATTAGCTTGTTTCTCATCTGGTAATTGACTGGGGTCAAACATGGTTTCATCTAGCAATGAAAGGGTGCTGCCAAAGTGATCAGAAGTGAAATTAGGAAGCTGGTAGGCAATGTATTCGGCCGACTTGGGAATGCCACTGGTAACAGCGAGCCAAAGGAGGCTAATGGTCATGAGTGTGGCTGTGAGCACAAGGGCTAAATTACTTTCTAGTTTGTGAATGACCCCAGCCCAGAAAGACGGAACATGTAACTTTATTAATTTATCAATACTGTCATGATCATCACTAATAAACAGTTGATCATCGCCAAACGCAATTTCTCTTGGAGTATTGCCCACTCGCGATTCTATTTTGGCTTTTGATAATTCAAGTGGCAGTTTTTCGGGGTGGCGATCAACATGTAAAATATGAAGATCGCTTGATTGGCCTTGTAAAACATCCAAGCGAGCTTTCACTCGTTTGGATGTTTTGCCATCTAGGTAGATGCCGTTAATGATCATATTAATTAACTAAGTTGACGTTAGGCAAAATCAAATACTTGGCCTAGTTCTTCGCCTAGGGCAGTGACATTTTCTTTTTCAGCGGCAACAAAATTATCCAATGGTTCAGCCGCATCCATAGCAATGCAAGAACACCAGAATTTGGTGATGCGTACTTTGGCTGCCGGCAGGTACAGGCCAAAGGTCACTAACGTTAGCAGAGCATTAATTAAGACAACTTTACCTAGGCTGCCCATAGTCGCGTGACAGTTAAAAGTGTGTTCTTTAAGGCTGAGTTTATTAAAGAACAGGTTGTTAATTTGCACAATAAAGTACAAAAGAATGCCGATGTAAGTGGCGATCATAATGACAGGTGAAAACAGTACAAGGGAAGGCGCAAATTTCATAATGAGGCCAATGGGTAGACCAATAACTAAACCCACACCAATGACGGTTAGAAAGATAGTGCCGTAGTCAGCATAGCTGGCCTTGAAATCAAAATTCGAAGTGCCGTAAGCGCTATTTTTAACTACGTACTGATTAAGTTTTAAGAATGCAAGGGGGTATAGAATACCTACACTAAGAATCCCCAGCAGTGGCCATACGTATATGGCCATAAACGCTTCGCCATAGGAGGCTTTAAAACGAAATTGAATGTTGTTGTAAGCGGTCATGCGGCGTTCAAAAGCCAGTGATTGGTTTAAAAAATAGGGAATGGCAAAAATCAATGCAATGCTGAAGATTGCATATAATATAGGAGCTGCTTGTGCGGTTAGGGCGAAAATAATTAAAGCGGCCATGGCAATTAAGCGACCCTTTAGAATGGCCATCGGCTCTGCTAAATAACGAAAGTTGATGTTGTCTAGGTAAAGGTTAGAGTAGAAATAGCGATTGTTTCTTACTGTGGCCCAAGCAGAGTAAATGCCCAGTGTTACTATGGTCAGCAGTATATTGACGATCCAGATCTTAAAGTATTCCATGCCTTGGCCACGGAATTCAAAGTTGAGTCTCTGGGGGCGAGTGTCGGGCGTAGCCACTACGGCAGGCGAAGCGTCATTCATAGAACATTCCTTGTTGGTGAACTGTATACTTAATTCGGCCGAGTATATTAATGAAATGTGGCGCGAATTGGAAGCGGGCAGGAAATCATTCGTTAACTGTTCGCTTTGCCGTTAGGGCCCGTTTCTTTTTGTCGCCCTAAGCGGTAACAATCTAAAATGCCAATTAGCCATAAAACCCCTATAGCGATTGAAATACTGCCAATTAGCACGGGATTGGCAGAGTCCAGAGTGTTAAGGATGTCTTGTCGAATTAAAGGCACAATGACGGTAATGTCCATGGGTAGTTGCCCATAAGCGATTTTTTCTGCCATTAATTGTGTTTTTTGAATAACAAAAGGAATTTGCTTTACAGGCTCGTAGGCCAAGGCCGCAAGACCAATTAACGTGAGCAGTAAGAATGCCACGGCCTGTTTAGTTTTTTGTAAAATAAAGTAGCCAGCACCAGGAAACACCAGAGTGGAAAACAGTACCGCTTTAAGTGAGAGTTTCAATATTACTTCCTTGTATGAGTTTTAAGGTTTTCAATTTTACTTAATTAAATAATTTAATGTGTTGGATAATGCATCTTCAAAAGGAGTGGTTGTCCAGCCTAGTTGCCGCTGAGCTTTGTGACTCACTGGAATAGCCTGCCATTGTAAAAAATGCAGTTGTCCTTTTGGAATAAGAGGCGCTTTGTTAATTAGGTTTGCTAAGCCTTCTCCTAATATTGAAACCCATTTCGCCATACTAAGGGGCATAACGGGCGGTGTTTTAAAGTTTGGATTTATTTTTTGTAATGCCGTTTGGGCCAGGTCGGTTAAAGATTGATACGCGCCACATAAAATAAAACGCTCCCCAGTACCAGCTTGTTCGGCCGCCAATACATGACCTTCGCCAACATCGGGGCCGTACACCAATGGTAATCCACCAGGTAATAACATGGGTACTTTTTTATTTTTAAGTTTTACAAAAAAATCATTCATGCCAGGTGAATCGGTGGGGCCTGGGCCAAAGAGTCCTGCTGGGTGTAGAAAGATAGCAGGAAGGCCGTTGTCTAATGCGTTAACAACTAATTGGTCTGCTTGTTGTTTAGAGCGTTCGTAAAGTGTGCCTTTTGGGTTTGGGTCAATAATGCTTTCGTCATATTCTTTGCCACTCAGGCCTTCAAAAACGTCTATGGTGCTGGTGTAAATAAAGCGCTCTATGTTTGCATTAAGGGCCGCTTCAATCATGTTGGCGGTGCCTTGCACATTTACCTTTTGAAAGGTGCCATTGTTTTTCATCCATTGTTCGGGAAAGCCAGCCGCATGAAAAACCCATTGGCAATCTTGCATGGCTGCTTTTAATGATTCTGGCTGGCAAATGTCACCTTGAACCAAGGTGCATTGAGAGGGAAGTAAACGCTGACCTTTATTTAGGTCTCGTACCAAAGCTTTCACGTTATAGTTTCGTTTTAATAAGCTTTGAATGATATTAAAGCCCACTAAACCTGTTCCACCTGTAACCAAGACCGTTTTCATTTTTATTGTGTCCGGAATGAGAAAGTATTTTGATAGTAAGGCACAGTGCAAAATATGTATAGCCAAGCCATTCTCAAAAAAGTTATTTTGAGAATGGCTTGTTGCTTTAAAGCGGGAAAGTAATTAAAACAGATTAAGGGGTAAGAACAGTGTCGTAAGCCACTGGTAATAAATCGGGGTGGCTTAACGAGTAATGCAAGCCGCGACTTTCTTTTCGTAAAATGGCACAGCGAATAATAAGCTCGGCCACTTCCACTAGGTTTCGCAATTCTAATAAATCGCTGCTTACCTTGTGGTCTTGGTAAAACTCATCAATTTCTTGGCGAAGTAATGCCACGCGGTGTTGGGCGCGCACTAAGCGCTTGTCGGTCCGAACAATGCCCACGTAATCCCACATGAAGCGACGTAATTCATCCCAATTGTGGCTGATAACCACGTCTTCATCGCTGTCGGTTACTTTGCTTTCATCCCAGTCGGGTGCAAACGGTACGTCTTGCTTTTCTTTAATGACTTTTATGATGTGCTGGGCGGCGCTTTGCCCGTAAACAATGCATTCAAGCAGTGAATTGCTGGCCAAGCGGTTTGCACCATGTAAACCGGTATGGGCGCTTTCACCCACTGAATATAAATTAGGTACATCGGTACGGCCTGCTTCATCAGTCACAATGCCGCCACAGGTGTAATGGGCGGCGGGTACCACTGGGATAGGCTGTTTGGCCATATCTATGCCGTATTCTAGGCAGCGCTCGTAAATAGTGGGGAAGTGCTCAACGATAAAGGCTTTGCTTTTATGGCTAATGTCTAAATAAAGGCAGTCGGCACCTAGGCGTTTCATTTCGTGGTCGATGGCACGGGCCACAATATCCCGAGGAGCCAGCTCACCACGCTCATCAAACTTGTGCATGAAGCGCTCGCCATTGGGCAATAATAAATAACCGCCTTCACCACGTACCGCCTCGGTAATCAAAAAGCTTTTGGCTTGTGGGTGGTACAGGCAAGTGGGGTGAAACTGGTTGAACTCCATGTTAGCCACACGGCAACCGGCTCGCCATGCCATGGCAATGCCGTCACCCGACGTGCCATCGGGATTACTGGTATAAAGGTAGGCTTTACTGGCACCGCCTGAAGCGATGACCACGGTGCGCGCCCGAAAAGTTTCCACATGACCGGTATTATCATTTAAGACATACGCACCCACCACGCCCTTGCCGGGCATTTTAAATTTTTCGCAGGTAATTAAATCCAGAGCCATGCGGTGTTCAAATAAAGCAATATTGGGGTGGTTAATGGCTTGGCTTATGAGTGCTTGGCTGACGGCTACGCCGGTGGCATCGGCGGCGTGAATAATGCGCCGATGGCTATGGCCACCTTCTTTAGTGAGATGGTATTCATCGTTGTTGTCTTTACTGAATTGAACCTGCTGTTCAATAAGCCACTTAATGGCATCTTCGCTGTTCTCAACCGTGTGTTTAACGGCATTGTAATTACATAAGCCAGCGCCAGCATTGAGAGTGTCATCTACATGGGCCTGAACGCTGTCTTTGCTATCTAATACTGCTGCGATGCCCCCTTGTGCCCAGCGCGTACTGCCGCTGTCTAGGGCGTCTTTGCTTAAAATGGCAACTTTGGCATGATCCGCTACGTTTAGAGCCACAGCCAAGCCTGCTGCGCCACTGCCGATAACGAGTACATCAAAAACCTGTCGCTGATCCATATTCTGCTATGCCTCGCTTTAAGCGTAACCTGTGATTTTATGAGGGTTAGTAGATTTATAAAGGCCGTCACTATACTGACAACCATAGAAATAAAGAAGTATCCCCATTCCCCTAATGTTCAAGAAACAGCGTAAAATGCCGTTTTTAAAATTAAATAGTCAAATAGGGTGAACTTTTCCCTTAAGGCTGCTTCTAATTTACTCAATACAGCAGCATGACAATATATTGAGCCCCACTATTATAATTAACGGGGACGGTCATAAACTGCATTGGAACAACATGGGGAAGTAATGTCGCAACAGGATACAGACCAGCAATTGGTGCAAAAGGTTCAAAAAGGAGATAAGCGTGCCTTTGACCTTTTAGTGCTTAAATACCAGCACAAGGTGATGTCACTGGTTTCACGTTATATTCGTGACCACAGTGAAGTTCAGGATATTGCCCAGGAAGCGTTTATAAAGGCCTATCGAGCCTTACCTAATTTTCGCGGCGACAGTCAATTTTATACTTGGCTTTACCGTATCGCAGTGAATACCGCTAAAAACTACTTAGTCACCCAAGGGCGTAGGCCACCAGCACAAGATATGGATGTGGGTGATGCTGAAAATATCGGTCCATCTGGTTATCTAACCGATATCGCCGCCCCTGACACATTATTGGCAAGAGATGAGTTAAAAAGTGTGGTGTTTGATGCCATTGAAAAATTGCCTAATGAATTACGCACCGCCATTACATTGCGAGAAATGGATGGCATGAGCTATGAAGATATTGGCGAGGTGATGCAATGTCCTATTGGTACGGTTCGATCGCGTATTTTTAGGGCAAGGGAAACCATTGATAAAGCCATGGCACCTTTACTTGAGCACAGTGCCGGAGAAACGGCCTAATACATTACGGTTTGGAGGCTGTAAAAGGCAGTGCCTTAAGCATTTGACAAATACAGTAAAAATAATTTAAGGGACAAGCAATGATCATGTGTAGTGAACGAAATAACCCCTTGTGTGTCTTACATGAATACAACGCAGATAAAGCAGCCTAAGGGCTAGAGGTGACTATGAGCGATAAAGAAAATGAAGCCCTATCGGCCCTAATGGATGGTGAACTGGATGAAATGTCGCTAGTACGCACATTGAATCAGTTAGATGAAGAGCCAGAGCTAAAGGAAACTTGGTCTCGCTACCACTTACAAAGAGACACGATGAAAGGTGATGCATCGGTTTTTAGCTCAATTGATATCAGTGGTGCCATCAGCGCTGCCATTGAGGGCGAAGAGCAAGTAACGGCCATAGATCAGCCGAAAGAAAATAAACCTTGGTGGAAAGCCGTGGCAGGGTTGTCGGTGGCCGCTTCTGTGGCTATGGCAATTGTAATCGGTGCTCGTTTTAATCCGTTAGTGGACACTCAAGATGTTCAGCAACTGGCCAGTAAAACACAAGTGAAAGTAGTGACCCCTGAAATTACGTTAGTGAAGGGGCCAAGCATGGTAGCTCAAACGAATAACAGCCTTGATGGGGTTGATGAGAAATCTTTGCAACAGGCTCAAGAGCGCTTAAATAGTTACTTGAAGCAACATGCGCAAGACAGTGCGTTAGGCCAAGGCCGAACCGCCATGCCTTATGCCCGAGTCGTGAACTTTGAATCTACTTCTAAACAGACCAAGGGGAACTGATGTTACGTTGGGTTATTGCAATGGGTGCAGTGCTTGCCTCGCTATTGAGTGTAAACGCTGTATTTGCAGAAGAAGATAAGCAGTCCCTTAGCGCTCAAGGCTGGTATGAAAAAATGCTCGATAAGGCTCCTATGGCCATGTACGAGGGCATTTTCATTCACCAAGCTGGCAATCAAATGCAAAGTGTGGAGATTGTGCATGGCGCCCGAGATGGGCAAATTTGGGAGCGCTTACTTCACTTGGACGGCCCTAGTCGTGAAATTATTCGCCGCGGTGAGGATTTGTATTGCATACATCCTAATAAATCAGTTGAGCAGCTTCAGCAAAAAGGCAGTTCACCGTTTGGCAATAAACCCTTAGGGAGTAGTCGTCAATTAAGCAAAGCCTACCAATTTAGATTGATCGGCCAGCAACGTATTGCAGGTCGCTTGGTAATGGGGGTGCAGTTGGTGCCTATTGATGGGATGCGTCATGCTTACCAAATATGGTTGGACCAACAAACCTATGTGCCGTTGCGCACTGAGCTTATTACTTTAAAAGGCCAAGTACTTGAGCGTTATCAATTTAGCTATTTTAAAGTGGCCACTGAATTTAACGAAAAGCGTTTCGAGCCAAGAAGTGTAGGTGTTGAATTGGAGCTGGCCCAAGAAGGTGAGGTGCTACAAGCCAGTAACGAAGATGTGTTGGAATGGCGTTTAAATTGGATGCCCATAGGGTTTGTGGACCAAGCCTCTAAAGGTTATGCGCCTAAGTTGTCAGCCAGACGCATTTACAGCGATGGCATTGTGATGTTTTCTGTATATGTTGAAAACGTAGACAAAGTACAAGATGAAGGCACTGTTCAAGCCGGTCCCACTGCATTATCGGTGCAGCATAAACAGTGGCAAGGACAGACCCATCGCATTACTGTTGTAGGCGAGGTGCCCAGTGCAACTGCTGCTAGAATAGCCCAAAGCGTCGAGCTTCTTTAAATTTTAACTGGCGAAAATTGATAGAATGCATGGGTTTGTGTTATCGATTTTTCGCTGGTTGTACGGCACTCTTAAATACTGTAAAACCTTGGCATTATCATTATGACAGATGAATCGTGATTAAGAATGGTTGAAGAAACAGCGCAAATTATAAAAGTGGAAGGTGATGTGGCTTGGGTTCAAGCGATACAGAAAACCGCTTGTGGCTCTTGCCAAGCTCAAAAGGGCTGTGGGCATAGTTTGCTGGCTAAGGTGGGCCAAAAGAAAATTGAATTACCTGTTGCCACTAATGATGTCTATGCAGAGGTGGGTGATCAGGTGGTGATTGGCGTGCCTGAGCAAGCCATATTGCGTTCTTCTTTGTTGATGTATGGCTTGCCTCTTGTGGTTATGATGTCAGTGGCATTATTGGCAAGTTTGCTAGAAATGCCAGAAGGGCCCAGTGTCATAGCCTCATTCATTGCGCTTATATTTGGCTTTGTTTTGGTTAATCTAAGAAGTAAACACATGAATTTTGCGCAGTGGCAGCCTAGGCTTCTACGTAGGGTAAGTTTCGAGCAAAGCTTGATACCTATGTGTGACGCTAGCAAAGTGTAATTTAAACCTAAAAATAAAATTTAATTCAAAACCCGTAAACAAAAGAGGAATGGAGTCTAAATGAGACGGTTATCCTATTCATTCATAAGCATTTATTTTGTATTTTTCTCCCTTTTTACCTCCATAAGCCACGCTCAGTTGCCAGATTTTACTGATTTAGTGGAGGATGCAGGCCCCGCGGTGGTAAACATTAGCACCACGCAAAAACATCAAGGGCGTCTTGGAAATATGGACGTGCCTCAAGGTGTGCCGGATATTTTTAGGCATTTTTTTGGTGTACCTCAAACTCCGCGCTCTCAACCTAGAGGGCAAGATCAGCAGCGCGCTTCATTGGGTTCAGGTTTTATTGTCAGCCGCGATGGCTACATTCTTACCAATAATCATGTCATAGAAGGGGCTGACCAAATATTTGTACGCTTAAATGACCGTCGTGAGTTTGAGGCGCGCTTAATTGGCAGTGATGCCAGTTCAGATTTGGCGTTGCTAAAGGTGGAAGCCAGTGGCTTGCCTATTGTTGAGACCGGTAATAGCGAGAAATTAAAAGTAGGTGAGTGGGTGGTAGCCATAGGCAGTCCATTTGGCTTTGATTATAGCGTGACGGCTGGCATCGTGAGTGCGAAAGGTCGCAGTTTGCCCAATGAAAACTATGTACCGTTTATTCAAACCGATGTCGCCATTAACCCTGGAAACTCAGGTGGCCCATTGTTTAATTTAGAGGGTGAAGTGGTGGGCATTAATTCCCAAATTTATACCCGAAGTGGTGGCTTCATGGGCTTATCTTTTGCGATTCCCATTAATGTGGCCATGGAAGTGGTGGAGCAACTAAAGGAAAGCGGCTCAGTTAGTCGTGGTTGGTTAGGGGTGGCCATTCAAGAGGTGGATAAAGAGCTGGCCGAATCTTTTGGCCTGAAAAAAGCCTCTGGCGCCCTTGTGAGTCAGGTGGTTCAGCATGGCCCTGCAGCAGATGCAGGCATTCAAAATGGCGATATTATCACGGCATTTAATAACAAGGCTGTGGTGTTGAGCAGTGATTTACCGCATTTGGTAGGACGGGTGCGTCCAGGGAATAAGGCGACGTTAAGCATTATTCGCTATGGTAAAGCTAAAAAGTTAACCGTGAAAATCGGAGAGTTACCTACTCAAGGTACTGCAGTCGCCAGCAATAAACCTTCTTTTCAACCAAGCGCATCTAATCGGCTGGGGCTTGAAGTAACACAGCTAACCCTTACCCAGAAAAAGCAATGGGATACAGAGGGTGTGATGGTAAGCCGGGTAAGTCAAGGGTCGGGTGCCAATGCCGGTTTAGTAACGGGGGATGTTGTCACTATGATTAATGGCAAAATCATTCGCGATATTGATGACTTTCAGAAAGTGGTTAAAAATTTGAGAAGTGGAAGTGTTGTTCCCATGCGAATCGTTCGCCGTGGTCAGCCTATGTTTATTCCCTTAAGGGTTAAGGATTGATCAATCCAGCCTAACATTGCGGCCAATAGCGTGTTTATTGGCCGTAGTCACGACTCCTTACGCATTTGCCAATAGCCCAAGTGGGTCAAGTGGTGTAAAATTGCCCGCATTTATCAGCTATTAGGTTTGCATCTGCGTGAGTAATCTGCGACATATTCGTAACTTTTCCATCATTGCCCATATCGACCACGGCAAATCTACATTGGCTGACCGCTTTATCTCTCATTGCGAGGGCTTGACTGATCGTGAAATGCAGGCACAAGTACTCGATAGCATGGATATCGAGCGTGAACGAGGCATTACCATTAAAGCTCAAAGTGTTACTTTGGACTATAAAGCACGTGATGGTGAAACCTACCAACTTAATTTCATTGATACCCCTGGGCACGTAGACTTTAGTTATGAAGTTTCCCGTTCCTTAGCGGCCTGTGAAGGGGCGTTACTGGTTGTGGATGCTGCGCAAGGGGTTGAAGCGCAATCTGTGGCAAACTGCTATACAGCTATTGAACAAGACTTAGATGTGGTGCCCGTTTTGAATAAAATGGACCTTCCACAAGCCGACCCAGAAAAAGTAAGTCAAGAAATTGAAGATATTATCGGCATCGATGCCAGTGAAGCGGTGCAATGTAGCGCTAAAAGCGGTTTGGGTATTGAAGATGTTTTAGAGGAAATCATTCATAAAATCCCTTCACCTAAGGGAAATATCGATGACAACTTACAATGCCTTATTATAGATTCTTGGTTTGACACGTATCTTGGCGTTGTATCCTTAGTGCGAGTAGTCAATGGTACGCTTAAAAAAGGCGATAAAATCCGAATTAAGAGTACTGGACGAGATTGGCAAGCAGACAGTGTAGGCATTTTTACCCCCAAGCGTGAAGTGACCAATGTTTTAAGAGCCGGTGAAGTTGGCTTTATTTGCGCGGGCATTAAAGACATTCAAGGTGCCCCTGTTGGCGATACCATGGTGCTGTCTCGTAAAGCAGATGAAACAGATATGCTACCTGGATTTGCCAAAGTAAAACCTCAGGTGTACGCAGGTTTATTCCCCATGTCTTCAGATCAATATGAAGATTTCCGTGATGCCTTAGAAAAACTCTCTCTAAATGATGCCTCGTTGTTTTATGAGCCAGAATCCTCAGACGCATTAGGGTTGGGTTTCCGTTGTGGCTTCCTTGGCATGCTGCACATGGAAATTATTCAAGAGCGTTTAGAGCGTGAATATGATCTAGATTTAATCACCACAGCGCCAACCGTTGTGTATGAATTGGCCATGAGTAATGGTGAAATAATTGAAGTAGCCAACCCTTCTCGTTTGCCAGATCCAAGTAAAATAGATGAAATGCGTGAGCCTATTTGCGAGGCGAATATTTTGGTGCCGCAAGCAATGGTGGGCAACGTTATCACCTTGTGTATTGATAAGCGTGGTGTTCAAAAGGATATGACGTTTGCAGGGGCCCAAGTAAGCCTTAAATACGACATTCCAATGAGTGAAGTGGTTGGGGATTTCTTTGACCGCCTAAAGTCAGCCAGTAAAGGCTATGCCTCTTTAGATTATGGTTTTAGTTACTTTCAAGATGCGCCTTTGGTACGCATGGATGTACTGATAAACGGTGAGCGAGTAGATGCCTTGGCAGTGATTATACATAAGGATAAAACACGTTCTTATGGCCGTGCTTTATGTGAAAAATTGGCCGAGCTTATTCCAAGGCAAATGTTCGATGTTGCCATTCAAGCGGCTGTAAGCAATAACATTGTTGCCAGATCTACCGTTAAAGCGTTGCGTAAAAACGTGACCGCTAAATGTTACGGTGGTGATGTAAGTCGTAAGAAAAAACTACTACAAAAACAAAAAGCGGGTAAAAAGCGTATGAAGCAAGTGGGTAATGTTGAAGTACCTCAATCTGCTTTCCATGCAGTTTTATCAATTGACAGCTAAAATACTTATGGGGCGGCTATTGTTGCTGCTCTATAAAGATCTACTTGGGAAGGCCAATGTATAAGCAAAGAGGCGGAAGCGCCATATTCTTATTGATGATGATGGTATTGGCCTTTTCTGGTTTTTTTACCTTCCTTAAAGTTTTGCCCTTGTATACCCAGGACTGGTCTGTAGAGACCGTACTTGAGAATATACAGCAAGAATCGACAGAGAATAAGTTTACCCGAAGTCGAGTATACGACATGCTTCAAAAACGCTTTTCGATAAATGGCGTATCAGAACTTATGGAGTTTGTTGAAGTCTCGGGAGCAGGTAGCAACGTGATCATTGATATGGAATATGAACGCCGCGTACCTTTGATTTCGAATATCGAACTTGTTGCCACCTTTAATCATTATATAGATCTCAGTGAATAATCCTCTAATAAAATTAAGCCAACGTATTGGCTACAGCTTTAATGACGAAAGCCTAGTTCAACTGGCTTTAACACATCGCAGCTGCGGTAACAAAAATAATGAACGCCTGGAGTTTTTAGGCGATTCCATCGTTAACTTTGTTATTGCGGAAGCCCTTTACAGAAAATTTCCTCAAGCAAAAGAAGGGCAGCTAAGCCGTTTACGGGCCGACATGGTAAGGGGCACAACCCTTGCTGAAATCGCTCGTGAATTTGAACTGGGTGAATTTTTACAGTTAGGCTCAGGTGAATTAAAAAGTGGCGGTCATAATCGCGAATCAATTCTCGCCGACGTGGTAGAGGCCATTATTGGCGCCATTTATTTAGATTCGGGCATGGCAGTGGCCAATGAACAAATCTTAAACTGGTATGAAAGCCGTTTGGCTGGCCTTACTTTAGATGCGGTCATTAAAGACGCTAAGACCCGTTTACAAGAGCATCTGCAAAAAAGTAAGCATCGTTTGCCTAAATATGAAGTGACTGAAATTTTTGGTCAGGCTCATGACCAAAAATTTAAAGTGAGCTGTTGGGTGGAAAAACTACCCGAGATCACAGTAGGGATAGGCAGCAGTCGCCGCTTTGCTGAGCAAAGCGCCGCCGAGAAAGCCCTTAAAGCATTAGGAGTAGAATAATGACAGAAAAGTGCGGTTACATTGCCATTGTAGGTCGACCTAATGTGGGTAAATCAACTTTACTGAATCGTATTCTGGGGCAAAAGCTCAGTATTACCTCTCGTAAGCCACAAACCACACGTCATCAAATTGTGGGTATGAAAACCACTGACGATGTACAGGCTATTTATGTAGACACTCCTGGGCTACATGAAGGTTACAGCGAAAAAGCCTTGAATCGATATATTAACAAAGTAGCCTCTAGCGCCATTAAAGATGTTGATTTAGTGGTGTTTGTGATTGATCGTACTAAGTGGACACCAGAAGACGAAGTGGTTTTACAGAAAATAAAAGCCGCTAATGTACCTTGTATTTTGGTGGTGAATAAAATCGACTTCCTAGAAGATAAATCTTCTCTTTTGCCTTTTTTAAAGGAAGTGGCCGAGAAAATGAACTTCCTAGAAGTATTCCCCGCCAGTGCCAAATTAGGCAAAAATATAGAAGAGCTAGAAAAAGGAATTGCCAAGTACATTCCCGAAGGCATGCACTTTTACGATAAAGACCAGTTCACTGATCGTAGTGCACGTTTCTTAGCAGCAGAACTAGTACGTGAAAAAATAATGCGCCAATTAGGTGAAGA